>Ga0210056_1000085_pt1 | contig 59695 bp, 50 predicted proteins | sample CryGeyCG2014_080_2_FD_183965 | JGI IMG/M metagenome (GOLD analysis project Ga0210056, IMG submission 183965) | Groundwater microbial communities from aquifer - Crystal Geyser CG07_land_8/20/14_0.80 (SPAdes) (version 2) | ecosystem: Environmental > Aquatic > Deep subsurface > Groundwater | place...
TGATGCTGCCTAACTCCTGATGGATTAAGGGATAGAGCTGGTCAAGGGAGATGGCAGAATTGGCAGCTTTGGAGATATTGTATAAGACCTGATGGAGCTGCTCATCTTGCTTGCGTTCGGTAATATCAATATAAGTGGCTGTTAATCCTTTTATCTGCCCATCAATTTTTACACTAGAACCAGATATTAAAACCGGAAAGAGCGTGCCATCTTTCTTCTTCCTAATGGCCTCATAATTGGAATAACCTTTTGATGATCTTTCACTTTCAGTTAATCTCTTTCCTTCTTCCAATTTATCAGAGGGATGAATCATTCCGTCATTAATGTTTCTACCTTTTATCTCTTCCAGGATATAGCCAAACAATTCAATGAAACGGGGGTTTATGTTTAAGATAGTACCCTTCTCATCCATATATACTAAAGCTTCGGGACTATTCATAAATAGACTGGTAAATTCCTGCTGGCTTTTCAGTAAAGTTTCTTTTTCTTTTTTGCCCTCTCTGACAAAACGAATAATTATAGCGATGACTAAAATACCAAAAAAGATGATCGAAATAATTAGAAAAAGAGCCTTTCGCCAGTTAAAGGAAGTTGGTGATGTACCAAGTAAGAAATGGGAAATATCTAAAACTTCGCTCAGGTAGACAATAAAACATAAAAGTATAAACATAACAATTATAATAAATACTTCTCTGTTTTCTTTGATTTTCTCTATCCATCTTTGCAGTTTTAAAATCTTATCTTCTAGATTAAGTTTTAATTTCATTTTTATAGACCTTTTCTATCTTCCCTTTTAGCTAAAAATCGCGGCTAAAAATGCAGCCACCAGAATAGCGGGTAATAGATTCCCAACCTTAATTTTTTTTATCCCTAATAATCCAAAACCTATACCCCATATTAAAATTCCCCCCACCGCAGTCATCTCATTTATTATTTCCGGAGATAGGAAATCTTTTATGGTGCGAGATAACAAAGTAATCCCTCCCTGATACAAAAATACCGGAATAGCCGAAAATAATACCCCTATTCCCATAGCTGCAGTAAAAGCAATAGAGGTTACTCCATCTAACAATGATTTGGCATAAAGTATATCTGGATTACCACTTAGGCCTTCCTTAATAGCACCCATTATGGCCATAGAGCCTACACAATATAATAGACTGGCGGTAAGAAATCCTTCCACAAATCTTTCCGATGTATTATTACTCTTAAACTTCCGCTTAATTCTTTCTCCAAATCTTTCCAAACCTGCTTCAATGTCTATTATCTCTCCAATCACCCCACCTATTACCAGAGAGAATATCACCAATAATATATTATCTGCTTTAATAGCCATCTGCATCCCAATTAGTAAAGAAGCTAATCCGAGGGCTTGCATTATAATTTTTTCAATTTTTTCAGGAAATTTACTCTTTAAAATAAGTCCCACAGAACACCCTAAAAAAATTGCCACCACATTTACTATTGTTCCTTTCACTAATATTTCTTCCTCTCTACCAAATTAATCTTTTATATTATATTATAACCATGTTTTATTTAGTCTGTATTTTATCTCATATTTTCCGATCTAAAAATTATATTTTATTTATTATACCCCAAAGTTTGATAATTGGTAATATTTTTGGAAAAATACATCTTTTAGTATAATTTTAAATAAAAAGGAAAATATGCTATACTCTAATTTGTAGATTTCAGGTTTTAAGTTAAAAATACCATCTAATTGGATAGCCGAGGTGTAGGGGCTCGATTCATCGAGCCCGCTAAAAAATTAGATAGATAATTCGGGTCGGATAAATCCGACCCCTACACCAGATTTAGAACTTGCGATGACTATTCACTAACAACTATTTAATTGGTAAATTTGACAAATCAAGGAGTAAAGGATTATTTGGATGAATTAATTTTAGATAAAAAGAGACTCTTTAAAGGATTGTTAATTTCTTTATTTATTGGAATTATAACTTTTTTAATTATTACTTTTATCACTACTAACCAGAATACTTGGGCAAGTTTTTCTTATATTAACCAAAAATACTTATTTTTAGCTTTTATTCTAATGCTATTTGCTGCCACAATAGATGCTCTTAGAATAAAAATGGCGGTAGAATCAGTTAATGAAAAAATCACCTTTATGGAAGCTTTAAAAGTATATTATATTAGCAACTTTGTTGGTGGTATAACTCCTTTCTTCTCTGGTACTTTACCCGCTCAAATATATTTATTTAATAAAAATATCAAACATAAAATACCTTTGGGCAAAGCTACGATGATTGCCACTATTATGCCTCTACTTAAGACTCTGGTTTTTACTATCGTTAATCCTATTATCTTTTTCTATTTTAGGGAAACAATTACCGGTTATACGACTCTTTCTATAATTCTTATTGACCTGGCTATCTTATTTTCTCTCTTTCTTCTCTCTTTATTTGTTTTAGCAGTAAAATATCCGGAAATGATAATAAAACTAATCCTAAGGATTCAACAATTATCCTGTATTTCTAAATTTTTTAAAAAAGAAAAAATATTACATTCAACTGATAAAATAATTTTCGAAATTAAAGAATTTCATAAAAGTTTTAATCTATTAAAAGAAAATTGGGTTAAAATACTATTATCTATCCTCTATACTGCTATTTTTTGGAGTACTTTTTTTGTAATAGCTCCCCTTATTCTTCGAGGATTTAAAATTAACTTTAACCTTTCTCACGTATTGATAATGCAAGCCATCTTCTACTTTATTTTACCTTTTATGCCTACTCCAGGTGGTAGTGGAGCAGCAGAGGTTGGTTTTGCTTCTCTATTCTCTTTCTTTATCCCTCATTACCTTTTAGGTCTTTTTGTAGGAGCTTGGAGATTTATAGTCTTTTACTTTAACTTAGGCATCGGGTTAATAATGCTTTTGGTAGAAATAAAGGATTTAAAAAAGAAAAAAGAGATAGAAATAAAGTAATTATATTTCTTCTTCTTCTTTTTTTATCTTCCTCCTGGCTTTACCTCTAAGCCCACCAAAGGATTTAAAGACTTGGTCAATACCTAAAGCAATTATCAATATAGGCCAAAATTTCCAAATATTTTCTGATACTACAAAATCAAAAAAATATTGAGCAAAAAATTTGGTTCCTATCACTATTAATATTATTCCAAAAAAAATGGATTTATTTTGCCAGATCTCTTTTATTCCCCATATAAATAAAATTATTGGCCAAAATTCCCAAACTTTCCCCCAAACTTCCATATCAGTAAAATTTTCAACTATAAATATTATACCAATTACTAATAATATTAATCCAAAAATCCAATTTCCTTTACCTTCTTCACTAGCACTCATTATTTTCCCTCCTTTAATATTTTTTCCCGCTTTAATAAACGAATTCTCTTTGCTTCTTGCCAAATATATTCCAAATCATAAAAATTTCTTTTCTCTTCAGAAAATATATGCACTATTACATCACTATAATCCAATAATATCCATCCTGTCTCCGGCTTGCCTTCATAATGCAATAATCTAATTTGATTTTCTTTTAATTTCCTCATGATAAAATTAGATATTGCTTTTAATTGGGGTGCTGAATCACCACTAGTAATTACAAAATAATCCGCTACCGGAGTTAAATTACTTATTTTTAATATTATGGTATTTTTTGCTTTTTTATCTTCCGCAGCAGATACAACCATTTTTGCAACAGTTAATGAATTTTTCTTCAAAAACACCACCTCTTTTTAATTAGTCATATCTTTCCCTAATATTATAATCAAATCTGAACCTTCCTTATGAGCAATTCCAGAGCTGCCATTCCCATTTAAAATTTTTACTTTTATTCCTCTATTTTGGACCATAAATTAATGATTTTACTTTTTTCTGCACTTCTATTGTATCTGGTTCTAAATAGCTAATTCCATTAATATATACTGGATTACCTTGAACGGTTTCAATTATAAATTTATCCTGGCTTACCCCTTTAAATAGATTAGCTAAAGCAACTGCATCTTGTAGTTTTAGATCAGTTTCTAAGTACGTTTTTAACCCCTCCAATATCTGCGTAATTTTTGTAACAGAGCCAAGATTCATCATTTTATTTATTAAAGCCTCAACTAATTTTTGTTGTCTTTTTATCCTACCCAGATCGCCTAAGTTATCATGCCTAAATCTAATATATTGTAAAGCTTTTTCTCCATCTAATATTTGCTTTCCTGGATAAAGGTTTATATTAAGTCCTCCTGCTTTATCAATATAATGCATCTCTTTTTCTATATTTATCTCTACACCGCCTAACTCATCAATAATATTAACAAATTTGATAAAATCTACTATAACATAAAAATTTATGGGTATATCTAAAAACGAACTAACTGTTTTACTTATCAGTCCTTTTCCTCCAAAGGCATAGGCATGATTTATTTTATCCATTCCTCTTTCTGGAATTTCTACCCTTATATCTCTAGGAATAGATAGAATAAGGACATTTTTAGTTTTAGGGGAAATACTCAATAAAACTATTGTATCAGCCCGTCCTTGATTTTCAATTTCGTCACAACCTACAATTAGCATATTTATTCGATTGTAAGATAATATATTAGAACTAAAGGGAAATATCCCAAAATAATTTAAAAAAACAATTAGAATAATTAATAATAAGATAAAATATATCAAGGGGCTTAATCTTCTTCTATTTTTTTTCCCTTTTAATCTTCTTTTTTTACTCTTTCTTGTCTTACCCTCTAAATTATTTTCATACATTAAGTATAAACCACCTTATTTAGAATATTATTTCTTGCTTTAATAGAAACAGGATGAATTAATAAGCCTTCACTAATCAAGTATAATAACTCTTTATCCAAGACCATTAACATCGCTCTATCTAAATCTTCCCATACTATCTTTCTTACTTCTTCCACTCCCTCCATATTCCTTAAAGGTTCAATTTTATCACTAAGGTAAATTACCTTATCTAAAATAGACATATTAACTGCGCCAGTACTGTGTATCCTTATAGCTTTCAAGATGGTAGAATCTTGAATATTAAATTCTTTTTCTGCTATAGCTGCTCCTACTAAAGGATGTAATAACTTAGGAATTTTATAAATAAGTTTATCTGTCTTTATATTATATTCTTTAATCATCGCCTGTAAAGTTTTATAATCTAAATCTTTAGCACAATCATGCAATAATCCAGCAATCTCTGCTTTGGTCACATTACAACCAAAATTTAAAGCTAAATCACGAGCCACTTCGGAAACATTGATAGAATGTTCTAATCTTTCTTTACTCAACATTTCTCTTAATCTCGACTTTATTGAATTAATATTCATTCTCATCTCCTAATTTTTGTTTGAAAAAGATCATTGATATAATTTGTTCTTATAAATGTATTCTTCTACTTCGTAGGGGAGTAAATATCTTATACTATTTCCTTCTCTCACCCTTTTTCTAATAGCAGTAGAAGATATAGCCAGAGGAGGAATCTCCATAATTTTAATAATTTTTTTAAATCTTTGATCTAATTTATTTAAATCATATCCCGGTCGAGTAGCTGCTACAAATTGACAAAGCTTAATCAATTCCTCGCTCTTATACCAGGAATTTATTTCTAAAAAAGCATCAGCTCCAGTAATAAAAAATATTTTAATTTTATGATTATACTTTTTTATAAACTCTTTTACTGTGTCGATTGAATAAGAAGGACCTGACCGATGAAGTTCAATTTTAGATACTTCAAAAAAAGGATTGTTACTGGTAGCTAAAATAGTCATTAAATATCGGCATTCGGGGTTAGAAATATTATTTTCTCTTTTGTGGGCAGGTTGACGACAGGGAACAAATATTATTTTATCTAGTCTAAAATTAACTCTCGCCTCCTCAGCAGTAAACAGATGCCCATAATGTATGGGATCAAAAACTCCGCCCATTATTCCTAAACGCTTAATAGTTTCTTTTTCTTTAAAAATTATAATTCCTCCCTCTTTTAGTATATAGTCGTTAGTATATAGTAAAGAAAATAGAATTCAGAAGCCAGGGGTCTGGTTTCTGATTTCTACCTTTTTTCCGAGATACGATTCACGAGATACGAGACACGAATATAGCTTTAAGCTTTTCGTTTTTTACTATATACTATACGCTAAACACTATACGCTAGTCACCTTTCTCCTCCGGTATACTTTCTTCAACTTTTGTTTCTATTCCACTCTGTTCGGGCTCTTTCTCTTTTTCACCCTGCACTTCTCCATTAATAACTACAAAAGTATTATTTTTATCCGGATAAATCCAGTTCTCTATCTTATCTACATCTTGAAAGCTAACTTCTATTTTAGGAGGATAACCAAAGCCAAAATACCCCTTTTTTTCCAAAGCTTGTTGATAGGGGAGTGACTTTATTCTTTCTAACTCAAACCATAATTTTTCTTCCTTATCTTTTAATCTTAAAGAATGGTACATTTTGGATAATTGAATATACGAACGCCAATATGGTGAAGGATGAGTAAAGGATAAAGGATTTCTAACTTCCTCAATATTTATTGATTTTATATAGCTTTCTATGGCTAAAGGAAGAAACTGTCGGGTAATTTTATCCCCTAAAACCTGGTAAATTTCTCCTGCCCAAAAATAAGCCTCTAATAAATTTGGTTCTATACTTATCGCTTTTTTAAAATAAGGAATGACAGTAAGCAAGAGGTCTACAGAAGGGACGCTTTCTTTATAAAGGTATTCCTCAGGATTTCCAATCATTTTAATTCCTTCGTTTAAATAATCAAGGGCACTATCTGATTGAATTCGAGATGTACTATTAAAACTCCCTATTAAATACAAGAAAGCATATTGATTTTCTGGATTTATCCTTAAAACTTCTTTCCATTGTTCTATTGCCTTATTGTAAGCCCCAGATTGTTGGTAAACTCTTCCCAACCAATAATGAGCATTTTCAAAATTAGGGTTTAATTCAATAGCTTTCTTATAATTTTGTTCGGCTTTCTCGTAATTTTCCTGCGTAAAATATATATACCCATTTTTATAATAGGTTTGATAATCTTGAGCATAAATTGCTCCACTAATTATAATTAAGATTAGAAATAGTATTAATAAACTTAAGCTGATTTTTAAGTAAAATTTCTCCCTTATCATTATGTCTTCACCCTCACTTTCTTCTGATAAAATAAGTCTTTAATTTTATGATTCTTTCAACTTCTCCACATAATTCATTCTTAAATTAGCCAATAAACTTTCAATCCGCTTATAATCTTCCTTGTTCAAGTCATCTTTAATTTGATCATATAAAAATGCTATAGTATCAATAGTAATTTTAGCTTTTTTTAAATCCTTATTCGCTTTTTTAGTCTCAGGATTCATAATAAGACCCAAATATTCCCACGACTTTCCGCTCAACATACCTATAAACCAAACAAAAAGAACAGGTAACTCGGGTTCTTTAAAATGTTCTTCTTCTTTTTTTTCTTCTTCTTTAAATTTTTTCTTTGTCTCTTCTTTTTCTTCTTTTTTAACTTCTTCTCTTTTTATCTTTTTATCTTTTATTTTATCATTGTTTTTCGCCTTGTTTTCCTCTTCCTTCATTATCTAATCTCCTCCCTTCTAAATGACTTTTTGGTTATAATTATGTAGGGGCACAATGCCTGCCTGTGCGTGTACGCACGCAGACAGGAATTGTGCCCTCGCCATATTATTACCTAATTTCTCCTGTGGGCACGATGCATCGTGCCCCTACATTACTTTTTATTTCATATTGCGTGGCGCATAGGTTAGACTAACTACACAATAAGAAGCAATGCCCTCTTTTCTCCCAATAAAACCCATCTTCTCATTGGTGGTAGCTTTAATATTTATCCTTCTGGAAGATATTTTCAAAACTTTAGCTATATTATTTTTCATCTTAATAATAAAAGGCGTAAGTAGGGGTTCTTCTAATACTACTGAAATATCTATATTATTTATGGCAAACTTCTTTTCTTTTAAAATTTCATAAGTTTTTCTTAACAACTTTAAACTGGAAATATCTTTATATCGTTCATCATTATCTGGAAAATGTTGTCCGATATCTCCTTCTCCTGCTGCTCCTAATAAAGCATCTATTATAGAATGAATCAAAACATCCGCATCTGAATGTCCATCTAAACCCTTTTCATAAGATATAATTTCTCCTCCTAAAATTAATTTTCTTCCTAAAATCAAATGATGAACATCATATCCAAAACCTACCCGCATATTTACCTCACTGTTTATCAGTATATAGTATCGAGTATCGAGTTACCCCCTTTGCCAGTTAACCGTTAACCAGTAAGTTGTGTAATATGTAACCTGTAAGTAATAAGTAACCTATTTTTGTAAATTAAGAACTATAATCTAATTGCTCATTACATATTACTTATTATTGTGTCTTATCCGCTCCACGCTATACTCTATCCGTTCTTCCTCTTCACTATATACTACATACTAATCATCCTATACGCTAATGTACGCGATACTCGATACTTTCTTTTCTTCTGTCTTCTGACTTCTGACTTCTGACTTCTGGCTTCTATTTTCTTTACTATATACTGTATACTATATACTATATACTGTTTTAGATTGTATGCACTACCCAGATTAATTTATATTCTGGTTTTAATTTTTCATAAATCTTTAAAGCTTCTTCTTTATTCTGAGTTATACCAAAAACAGTAGGACCACTACCAGACATAAGAGCACTCAAAACACCTTCTTCTATCAATCTATTTTTAATTCTTCCCACTTCCGGGTATTTTTTAATAATTAAACTTTCAAAAGAATTAAATAAATTTTTAGCAATTTCCTGGGATTTCCCCTCTTTTAAAGCTTTAAGCATCGCTTTAGTATTATTCTTTTCTTTTTTAATGCTATCTAAATCGAGATTATTATAAGCCCAATTAGTGGATATATTAAAACCAGGATTTAGTATGATCATCCATAACGGAGGAGTAATTGAGGATAAAGGGGTCAACTTTTCCCCTCTCTGATAAGCCAGCGCTGTCCCATTCTGTATAAAAAAGGGGACATCCATCCCCAATTCTTCTCCTATCCCCCTTAAATCTTCATTACTTAAATTCAAACTAAAAAGTTTATTTATTCCTATTAAAATAGTAGCAGAATTAGCCGAACCCCCCGCCAGACCACTGGCTAAGGGAATTTTTTTTTCAATTTCTATTTTAACTCCCTTTTTTATTCCATATCTATTAATAATTTTCTCTGCTGATCTATAGGCTAAACTGTTAGCATTAACTGGAACTTCAGGATGATTGCATTTTATCTTTATCCCTTCCTTTTCTTCAGTAATAACCACTTGATCTGCCAAATTAATTGATTGCATTATAGCCTCTATTTCATGATATCCATCCTCACGTCTGCTTAAAATGTTTAGGGTTAAATTTATTTTCGAATAACTATTTATTTTAATTTTATTCATAGTTTAAATTTTAATCCCCTCTTTAAAAAATTCTCCACTATAACTATATCAAAGGGAGTGGTTATTTTAATATTTTCTTCAGAACCAACTATCATTTTTACTTTATACCCATATCTTTCTACAACTGTAGCGTCATCAGTTGCAAAAAACCTACTTTTATAAATCTGATGATAAGCAGATAAAATTATATCGTATTTAAAAGTCTGAGGGGTTTGAGCTCTCCATAATTCTTTTCGTTTAAGAGTTTTATTTATAAAAAAATCTTTTCCACTCTTTTTTACTGTATCGTTAATAGGAATAACTGCAATTGCTGCTCCATATTGTTGGGCTGCTTTAATCGAATCTTGAATAAGGTTTTCTTCTACTAAAGGACGAGCACCATCGTGGATTACCACTATATCTGTATCAGTATCCAGTGTTTTTAGTCCATTATATATCGAATCCTGCCTGGTCTCTCCTCCGTCAATTAACTTTTGGACCTTAGAAAAATTATATTTTAATATTATATTTTTCCAACACAGCTCTTTTTCTTCACAGTTAACAGTGAGATATATTTTTTCAATAAACTTACATTGTTCAAATTTTTCAATGGTATAAGCTAAAATTGGCTTCCCAAAAATAGGGATAAAGGGCTTACTTATTTTAGAATTCATTCTTTTGCCCGAACCAGCAGCTGCAATTAAAGCTACAACTTTCATCTTTTTCCATCCAATTTACCAATTTACCAATTTACCAATTTACCAATTTACCAATTAATTGGCGAATTGGCCAATCGGTGAATTGGTTAATTTTCTAATATTGTAAAAGGTATCTCCAGGTATCCTTCTATAACCATATCTGTTTCGATTTTGGAAATTAATAAATTTTTTTCTTTTTCTTTCTTTAAATCGTTACTATTATATTTTTCTTCTGAGGGTAATTCATCGGAGTATATAATTATTTCTCCCATAATTTGATTACCTTTTGGCTTATCAGAAATATCTTTAAAGATTTCTTCTATACTTTTATAAGCCTTTTTATTACTATCATTATACAATTGTTCTTCTGGTTGATTATCCAAATCTCCTCCCCTAACTATTAATGTAGCTTCGCCTGAAGATAGATGCGAAGAAAGTTGAATAGTCAACATCTTTTCAATTAATTCTTCCCGAAAAGGTCTGATTTTAATCCTGGCTTTAATTAAATCTCCCGGTTTAAAAGAAGAACCTTCTAATATCACTTCTTCTAACTTACCTATTTTCTTTTTACTATCTATTTTAATATTGATATTTATAGCCGTCAAATCAACTGGTTTTAAATAATTATTCAAAATTATATCGATAATTTCAGGAATCTCAGTAACCACTTTTGTAGCTATATCATCTGAACTGTAAAACATATTTTCCCGGTAAAGTTCTTCCCCCTCTTCTTTTCCCTTTATCTTTATTTCCACTTGAGCAGTACCTGCCCCTATTCTATCAAGGGCATTGTCAACAGCCTGCACAGTTATATTAGAAATTAAAGGTTCTAACAAATCATAATTATTTACCATTTGTATCCCCATTTGGTAAGATAGACCTGAATCAATATTGGTTACCTGTATTTTAAGTGGAATTACTGGGGGATAAGAATTTAGTATCGCTAATATCCCTGCTTCCCTATCTTGAACGACTTTACCTACTAAATTTAAAGGAGAACCCAATTTAAAAGGCATAATTAGGTTAGGTAAACTGTGATAAATATATACTGCAGAAAGAAGGTAGGATACTTCTCCCTTTTTTAAAAAGGGGTGCCCTAAGGCTAAAATCTTATTTCCTTCTCGATAAGTAACTGTTCCGATAGAGATAATATTAACATCTCCTCGGGTTAACTGTATTCCTATAGCCGAACCAGCTTCTATTTCATTGGAAGATCTTTCTCCCACCCCTTGAAGTTCTACCTGATCAGTTTCATTAACCATAACACCTTGAATAGGTATAATATTAAATTTTTTTATAGAATTACTTAATCTCTCCAAGGATCTACCTTTAATACCACTTATAATAACCGGTGAAATTATGGGATAAAAGGTAATTTCGTCTTGTAAAGAATTCTTAATCTGGTATACTGGTGAGGTAACCTGATTATAATTATAGGGTAGGTTAAGCATTCTTAACATTTCTTGAATAGGAGTTATGAGGCAGAGATTATGTTCACTCATTTCCCAAGCGTAAGATATAGCTCCAATCAATCTACCATTTATATAAACTGGACTTCCACTCATCCCTTCTGAGATTCCGCCACTCTCTTCAATCTTATCTCCACTTAAATAGGCCAATATAAAGTTAGTAATTCCGCTTTCTCCTTTAACTATATCAATAATATCTACTTGAAAAGTGTCTATTTTTGTTCCATGAAAAACTGTCTTTCCTATCCCTTTCATATCTGGCTTTATTTCTGAAACAGGCATAAAAATACTTTGACTAGAGGTCATATTTATTCCTATAATAAACATAATTAGTAAGATAAAAACAAATTTGATAAAAAAATTTTTATTTAATTTTAGCTTCATTTTTTACCTTCTTGATCAAAAAATTGTATCTCGTATCTCGTATTTAGTTAGTTGGTTAATTGGTTAGCTGGTTAGCTGGTTAAGGAAATAAAATCAAATTAACTAATTAACCAATAAACCGACTAACCGGTTAACTATATTCATTGATCAATTTATTTATACATACTTATCAATCCACTTTTTAAAACATGGATATTATCTAAAACTTTCCCTGCACCTAAAGCTACACAAGAAATTGGTTTTTCGGCTAAATAAGCAGGAACACCAGTTACTTTACTCAATAACTGATCAAAATTTCTTAATAATCCACCTCCTCCGGTGATAATAATTCCTTTATCAGCGATATCAGAAGCTAATTCAGGAGGAATCTTCTCCATAACTATTTTAACCCCTTCTATTATCGTCTTTAATGAATTAGAAATTGCCTCTAATATTTCATTAGATCCAATGGAAATACTCTTTGGTAAACCAGATACCAAATCTCTTCCTCTTATGTCGGTGAATAATTCTTCTTTTAATTCCATTGCCGTACCAATTTCTATTTTTAAGGTTTCCGCACTTTTTTCACCAATCATTAAACTATATTTTTCTTTAATATATTTTATAATATCTTCATCAAAGTTATTACCAGCTACTCTCAATGATTCACTAACCACAATCCCACCCAAAGATATAACTGCAATATCAGAAGTTCCTCCGCCCACATCAATAATCATATTACCATAAGGTTCACTGATATCCAGACCAGCTCCAATAGCGGCGGCAATTGGTTCTTCAATTAAATAAGCTTTCCTTGCTCCAGCTTGCATAGTTGCTTCTAACACTGCTCTTTTTTCTACTTCAGTCCCTCCTGAAGGTACACAAATTACTACTTCAGGACGGAATATTTTACTATCACCACAAACTTTCCTTATAAAATAACTCAACATTTTTTCGGTTATTTCATAATCAGCAATAACCCCACTCTTCATAGGTTGAATAGCAATTATATTCCCCGGTGTTTTCCCTAACATATTCTTTGCCTCTTCTCCAACAGCTAAGACTTTTCCGCTATCTCTTAAAATTGACACTACTGAAGGTTCTTGAAGAACAATACCCTTCCCTTTCTGATAGATTAAGACGCTTACAGTTCCCAGGTCTATGCCCAGACTTCTGTCCATTCCTAGCATATTTATCTTTCCCCCTTGCCTAAATTTAGCTATTAGGGCGTATTCAATACGCCCCTACTTTTTCCTCTTTTGTTTTCCTCGCGATATACGATATACTATATACGAAATACGATATTTTTTTCTGACTTCTGACTTCTGGCTTCTGACTTCTGAATACTACTAAAAAATAACGACTATATTATTCTTCCACTCGGTGAATATCTGCGCCTAAAGCAGTTAGCTTCTTCTCTAAATTTACGTATCCTCTATCTAAATGATAAATTCTACTTAGTTCAGTAGTTCCATCTGCTACTAAACCAGCTAATATTAATGCCGCTCCACCCCTTAAATCTGAAGCCATTACCGGAGCAGCACTTAATTTTTTTACACCCTTGATAATAGCACTACGCCCTTCCACCTTAATATCTGCTCCCATTCTTATCAAATCTCCAGTGTGAGCAAATCTATTCTCAAATACGGTTTCGGTAATAACGCTTGTTCCCTTTGCCACACAGCTTAAAGCCATAAACTGAGGTTGTATATCAGTAGGAAATCCTGGGTAAGGCAAGGTCTTAATATCCACCGCATTAATACTATTGGGTCCTATCACTTCGATAAAATCCTTCTCTTGTTTAATTTTTACGCCAGCTTCTTCTAATTTTACTATTAGCGGTTTTATTAATAAAGGGTCGATCTTTTCTATTAAAATATCCCCGCTTGTGATAGCTGCTGCTATCATATAGGTACCTGCTTCTATTCGGTCAGGGATTATATTATAATCAACTCCGTTTAATTTTTTTACTCCATTTATTTTAATCAAATCAGTTCCTAAACCTTCTATTTTAGCTCCCATTTTTATTAAAAAATTTCCTAATTCTACTACTTCAGGATCCTTGGCAGCATTCTCAATTTTAGTAACCCCTTCAGCTAAAGAAGCAGCCATCATTATATTTTCGGTCGCTCCCAAACTAGGGAAATCTAAGTATATATCACCCCCCCTTAATTTATTGACCTCTGCTTTAATATAGCCCTTCTCAACTTCAACTTGAGCACCTAAAGTTTCAAAACCCTTGATATGAAAATCAACTGGGCGAGCACCGATAGCACAACCTCCCGGCAAAGATATCTTCGCTTTATTCAAACGAGCCAAGAGTGGTCCCATAACTAAAATAGAAGCTCTCATCTTTTTAACTAACTCATAAGGGGCCTCATAATTATTAAAATAATCAGAATCGATATAAAGCGTATTATCTTCTTTCCATTCCACTTTAATCCCTAATTTTCTTATTACTGCTATCATAGTATCAACATCAGTAAGATGAGGTATATTTCTTAAAATACAAACATCTTTGGTTAATAGGGTAGCAGCCATAATAGATAGAGCAGAATTTTTCGCTCCTGATATTTCTACACTACCTTCTAATCTCTTCCCTCCGGTAATAATAAATTTATCTGAATCCAATTTTTTCCTCCTGTGTTTAGTTAGTTGGTTAGTTGGTTACATAGTTAATTGGTTAAATTTGACTAGATAACGATTTACCGGAACTTAAAAAACTAACTAACCGGGCAACTAGCTAACTAGCTAACTAATAAATATTTTTTTAATATTCTTTTCATAAGGTTTCCTGATAATTCCTTTTTCGGTAATAATAGCACCTATATAACGATGTGGAGTAAGATCAAAAGCTGGATTAAACGCTTTCGTTCCAGTAGGAGCTATCTGCTTTCCTAAAATATGGGTAACTTCATCGGGATCTCGTTCTTCAATGGGAATTTCCTCTCCCGACTTTAAAGAGAGATCAATAGTTGATAGGGGAGCAGCCACATAAAAGGGAATTTTATTTTCTCGAGCTAAAATAGATAAAGAATAAGTTCCAATCTTATTAACTACATCACCATTTCTGGCAATACGATCTGCTCCAACTATTACCAAGTTCACTTTATTTTTTAACATTAAAAATCCAGCCATATTATCAGTAATTAGCGTAAAGGGGATTTTATCTCGCATTAATTCCCAGGCAGTGAGTCTGGCTCCTTGTAATACTGGTCTGGTTTCATCGACATAGACATGTAGCTTTTTTCCCTCTTTTAAGGCAGTTCGAATTACTCCTAAAGCAGTACCATAACCTACAGTAGCTAGAGCTCCAGCATTGCAATGAGTAAGAATACTATCACCATCTTTGATTAGTAAAGATCCACATCTCCCTATTTTCTTATTAATCTCCACGTCTTCCTGAGCAATATTTTTGGCTTCCTGCAAAATTAAATCTTTTAATTCAAATAAATTAAGGTCTTTTTTTATATTAATTAAATTCATCACTCTTTCTAAAGCCCAAAATAAATTAATTGCTGTAGGTCGAGTATGGGCAAGGTAGATTTTAGCTTTTCCTATATCCTGAACAAACTCTTGGTAAGTTCTTGCTTTAGAAGAATTAGCCGCCAAAACCATGCCAAAGGCAGCTGCTACTCCAATTGCCGGTGCTCCTCTTATTTTCATCGACTTAATAGCTTCTGCTACTTCTCGATAATTAGAGCAATTAACTATTTCAAATTTTAAAGGAAGTTTTCTTTGGTTAATTAGAAATACTTTCCCTTCTTTCCATTTTATAGTTTTCATCTTTTATCCTCTTTTTCTATTGGTTAGCTAACCAAACAACGAGTTTATATAAAACTAATTATTCCCAAACTGGTTAAAGTAACAATTATACCGGCAATTATAATTCCTCCTACTATGGCAGGAAAAGCATACCAAAATCTTATTCCAAAGACAAATGCAGCAATCGAACCAGTCCAGGCTCCTGTTCCAGGAAGCGGAACAGCCACAAAGACCAACAAAAATAATGCCCCATATTTTTCAAATTTTTCCTCATATTGATGCGTTCTTTTAAAGAGCCATTTAAAGAATATATTCAAGAAATGCCATCGACATAAAAAATCCGAAAAAGGTTTTAAATAAAGTAATAAAAAAATTACCGGCACTATATTTCCCAATACTGCAAAGAAATAAGCCGGAAAAACAGGCATTTTATAAATTGTTAAGGCTATGGGAATAGCCCCTCTTAATTCAGTAATAGGCAAAGCAGATATGAAAGCTATTTTTAAAATATTAATAATCAATTTTTTGAATTACCTTTTTTACTAATTTGGTCATAATTGGTTCAGCATCAGAAGCTGCTTTTAATATTTCCTCTAAGCCAGTCTTTACTACTACTCCATTTATAGCTAAATCGGTGATGCAAGAAATACCCAACACTTTCATTCCCATGTGATTTGCTACTATAACCTCTGGAACAGTGGACATACCCACTGCATCTGCTCCTATTTTTATTAAAAACCTATACTCAGCCGGAGTTTCCAAAGTAGGACCAGTTAAACCTACATATATTCCTTGATGCAATTTAATCTTTTCTTTTAAAGCTACCTTTAGAGTTAATTCAACAAGTTTTCGGTCATAAGCTTCAGACATATCTGGAAATCTTAGCCCTAATTCTTCATCATTGGGACCAATTAAAGGGTTATCTCCAAATAAATTTATATGATCGGTGATAAGCATTAAATCACCTCTTTTAAAAAATCGATTCATCCCTCCTGCTGCATTGGAAATAATGATTACCTCTGCACCTAACTTTTTCATTACCCTTACCGGAAAGGTGACTTCTTTTAAGTTATAGCCTTCATAATAATGAAATCTTCCTTGCATGGCTACAACTTCTTTATTTTCTAATTTTCCTAAAACTAAGTTGCCACCATGGCCTTGAACTGTAGAGATAGGGAAATTAGGAATATCACTATATGGTATAATTTCTTTTTCTTGGATATCTTCTGCTAATCTTCCTAATCCGGTTCCCAAAATAATAGCTATTTTTGGTTTAATATTACTTTTTTGATTAATAAATTCAACACTTTCAGTAATTTTTGCTTTTAAATCTTCCACTTTTATTCTACTCCCTTATATTCTTTAAATCATTTAACTATTTTTATTTATTAGGTAGCCAGTTTGCAAACAAATCGTGTCATGTGACGAGTCACGAGATACAAGATACGATTATTTTATTCTGGCTCCTGGCTTCTTCCTTCTATTTTCTTAACTATCTAACCAAGTAACTAGTAGAGCGTTTCCTAAATAATGTTACAATGATTTGTCATTGCGAGTGATAGCGAAGCAATCTCAAGTCCTTACAAATAAAGGGATTGCTTCGTCGCTTTACTCCTCGCAATGACAGAAAAAAATGTAAAGACATTTAGGAAACGAACTACTATATGCTAAATATGTCTCTGGCTTCCTTCTTCTTCTCTATTTACTATACGTTCTTCCTCTTCACTATATACTATATACCATATACTATATACTGTTTTATGTTCTTGGAAAAGCCCTATAATATTCCTCACTAACCCATTTTCTGCTTACATGGGTATAAATTTGAGTAGTAGAAATATCTGAGTGCCCTAACATCTCTTGAACTGACCTGAGATCTGCTCCATTTTCTAATAAGTGGGTAGCTAAGGTGTGCCTTAAGGTATGGGGAGTGACTTTCTTCTCTATTCCAGCTTTTCGAACATATTTTTTAACTAAATAAAATATCCCCTGCCGAGAAAGTCTTTCTCCTCGACTATTTAAAAACAAAATATCCTCATTCGGATTTTTAACTAATTTTGGTCTTACTTTATCAAGATATAAACGTAAAGACTCATCTGCCTTACTCCCAAAAGGAATGATTCGTTCCTTAGAGCCCTTCCCCAGACATTTTAACATACGATTTTCCATATTTATATCCTCAATTTTTAAGTATATTAGTTCTGAAACCCTCATGCCAGTGGCGTAAAGTAACTCTAATATAGCCTGGTCTCTTAGGCCCAGATTACTTTTAAAGTTAGCTTGATCTAATAAAAGATTTATCTCTCTCAAACTCAGAACATGAGGAAGCTTCTTGCTCATCCGGGGAAATTCAATCAGGCCGGTAATGTCTTCTTTGATAAAACCTTCTATTAATAAAAAGCGATAAAGCATCTTCACCGCCACTAAATTTCTAGATATTGAATTAATCTCTAAATTTTTTTTTCTTAAAAAAACAAAATAATTATTGACTAAATCTTTCTTGGTCTGATTAAAAGAACTAATCTTATTCTTTTTTAAAAAATTAATATATTTTATCAAATCATATCTATAAGAGATTATAGTATTTTGAGCTAAACCTCTTTCAATGGTCAGATAATCTAAAAAACATTCTAAAATTTCTTCTAATTTTTTCATCTTATAATATTTTTATATATTTAGGACCAATTTTGCAGTTGGTATAAAATTGGTCACTTTTAGTACTGTACTCCTAAATCTGTAGGTACTATTTGTATCCAAACATTTCCTGGAGTTAAAGCTATCCTATTCCCTTCCTTATCTAAAAATACAGTTCTTGATTCTAGATCTTGTTTTTCCCAGGTAATTTCTTCCGAACTGCCTTTAAAAAATAATAATCCTTTTCCTTTACCAATAAAATCTACTGCTAATCTTCCCTCTTCATCAATAATTTTAGTTTTAGTAAATTGAATTATAATATTATCTACCGCTAATTGCTTTTTGGTCTTGGCATCTATATGGGGTTCATTGTTTATAAATCTTAGATATTTCATCGATTCGGGTTGATATTTATAACTTACCGTATAATCATTATTGTAAGGAATTACTATAGAATTATTTTGTCTACCAGTCAATTTTTCATTGCTCTCGGTTTCAAATTGATAATCTTGCTTCTTTATCATTTCAACATAACCCAATTTATTAGCTTCTTCTCTCAATTTGATGGTAGAGGTGTATAAATTATGAGGCGGTTGTCGGTCTTGAGTTCTCCAAAAGGGTTGAAAATCTACAAATTCATTTATATCATCTATCCTCTCTTCTTTTATGAAATTATATGCTTCTTCACTTCCTCCAATATGAACATAAATTGCTTGATGCTCTAAAGATTTACTCACAAAATAAGGTCTTGCACTCCTTACTGGTCCAACTACTTCTGCCTCCTGGTCATAATAAAAGGCTAAAAATCTAGTAATTCCACCTTCTGCTAAAACTTCATACACAATATTTGCCTTATCCAAACCAGTTTGTGGTCTGGCCCCCGCTGAATTTTCAATCATAATAGAAAGAGGTCTACTCCCAAAAGGAGATTCTTTCTCTTTCGTCTCTGGTAGAGCACTAATTTCTCCCAGGTTTACTGTAGTACCATAAGTTGCTTCAATATTCTCTACTTGTTTTTCACCCAAACTAATTTTAAGCTGTGATTCACCTGGTTCGAATATTTCTCCCTTTACTTCTTTTCTACTGGCTATAACCTGATTAAAATATTCAGTAGAAACATTTATATCCTGCCCTAAGGACTCCTTGGTTTGGACTGACGGGACTACTGATTGAGGTTTACTTTCCACCTGAGGAGTTTTAACTTCTACCTTGGGTATACCTTCAGTTACGGTTAATTCCTCCTTTTTAATTACCTTTGTCTCTGTTTTTTCTTCCATTATCTTAGGTGGTTCAGGAGAAACTGGAGTAACTTTTGGTTTAACTTCCAATTGAGCAACTGTCTTTTTTACAGTAATCTCTGGTTTTTTTGATTCCGGTTGTTTTGGAGCAGGAAGTTCGATTAAGCTAACTAAGGTAAGCTCTTCTTCCTTCGGGAAAGGTCTGTTAAAATTAAAAGCAATCATATTCCCAAAAGCATATAATAACATAATATTAAGTATAATTGAGATTAGAAACGATCTTCCTAAATAACTTTTTTTACTCTGTTCTAAACGTTTTGTTCTATAACTATATCTGGACATTTATTATTTATACCTCAATTTTAATTCACCAATTTACCAATTTACCAATTCTCCAATTTACCAATTAATTAAGTCTAAAATCCCACCAGTATTCCGGTCTGCCGTTCAATTTAGTTAACCAGTTATCCGGTTTACCAGTAAAATGTGTAATATGTGATGTGTAATAAGTAACCTGTTTTTGTAAATTCAGAACTATAATCTTATTACTCATTACCTATTACTCATCACTGTGTTTCTATATGCTAAACGCTACCCGCTCTACGCTATACTATATACCATATACTATATACTAATTTATTCACTACTTCTTTTTAGTCGGTTGAGTGGCAATGGCAATTTTATCTGCTCCTCCCTTTTTAAGTAAATCCATTACACTGATTACTTTTCCATGCAGCACATTTTTATCTGCCTCCAATACTACTATTTTTTCAGGTTCTTTTTTTAATTCTGTAGCTATACTTTCAGTAATTTTTAAAGGATCTATTAATTTTCCGTTCAAATAAATAGTATTATCTTCAGTAATAGTTACAGTAATATTTTTCGATGGCTCTACAGCAGCAAAATCTCCACTTGGTAAATTTATTTTTACTCTATTTTCTAAATTTACAAATGTGGTAGTCACCATAAAAAATATTAATAGTTGAAAGACTATATCAATTAAGGGCGTTAAATCAAAACTGGCACTTTTTTTATTCGGATGATGAAACTTCATATTCTACTTCACCGCCTTGATTAATATTATTTTGAACAACCTCATTATGATTAATTTCCTGGCTAGTTAGAAGATCTAGAAGATCTATACAACTTATTTCCATCTCTCTTATTAATTTTTCTACCCGATGTGATAAATAATTATAAGCTACAATAGTCGGTATAGCTACCGATAATCCAAAGGCAGTAGTAAGCAAAGCTACTGAAATCCCTCCTGCTAATGCTTCTGGGTTACCGACTCCCATTAAGGTGATTACATTAAAGGACTGAATCATACCAAAAACTGTTCCTAAAAGCCCTAATAAAGGAGCAATATTACTAATGGTAGAAAGAGTGGACAGATTACCTTCTAATAAAGGAATCTCTTGGCTAGCTCTATCTTCGATTGCTTCTTTTATTTCTTCTCGTCTCCGGCCAAATTTCATTAAACCAGTCAACATAATCTTAGCTATAGGAGTAGGATTTTTACGACAGGAAGAAATAGCTAATTCAATACTCCCCTTTTTAACAAAATTTTTAACTCGAAAAACAAATTTATTACTTTTAGTTTTAATGCTTTTTAAATAGAACATTCTTTCAAAGAAAATAGAAATTGCCAATAATGAACATATTAAAATGGGGTACATTAAGAACCCACCTTTTATCATAAATTCAAACATTAAATATTTGCCCCCTCTTTTTTATTTTTTAACATATTTTAATTCACCAATTCTCCAATTCTCCAATTCTCCAATTGAACAATTTACCAATTAATTTAGTTATCTGGTTATCTGGTTACCCAGTCTGCCAGTAAGTTGTGTAATATGTGACGTGTAATAAGTAACCTGCTTTTGTAAATTCAGAACTATGATCTTATTACTCATTACAGATTACTTATCACTTTATTTCTCCACGCTAAACGCTATCCGCCATATTCTATTCTTTCTGTAATACTTTCAATCTCTCCTGAGCCTTTTCTAGATATGAACTCTGAGGAAATTTTGAAATTAAAAGCTGATAATCATTAATAGCTTTTTCTCGATTCTCTAATTTTTCCCAACAAACTGCCTTTATATATAAGATATCCTCTCCATATTTTAGATTAGAATAATCCTGTAAATAATTCTCTCCGGCCTGGATAGCTTTTTCATATTCATCTTTTTTAAAATAAGATAGGCATAGACCATACCAAGCTTCAGATAAATATTGACTATCAGGATATTCTCTGACTAATCTTTCTAAATTAATAATACTGTCTATCCATTTTTCCTCTTGTAAAGATATTTGGCTTATTAAATATAAGGCTTCTGCTTTAAAATCACTCTTAGTATAACTATTTATGAATTTTTCCAGTTCTGTTTTCGCCATTTCTTTCTTCATTAAAAGAAAATAGTTTTTGCCTATCCTAAATCGTGCTTCTTCAATAAATTTACTATTAGGATAAATAATTATAAGTTTTTTAAATTCCTCTACTGAGGCTTCATATTCTTTATTTTCCAGATAAGACCAAGCAATGGCATATTGAGCATTTACTGATAATTCTGCATTAGGATACTTTTCTATAAATTGTCTATATGCTTCTTGGGCTTTTTGGTAATCCTTAAGGTTATACCATGATTCTGCGGCCATAAACTTAGCTCTTTGCGCTATAGTTAAATTTCCTTCCTTTTCCTCAACCTGATTAAAATATTCATTTGCCTTCTGGTAATTGGTTAATTTAAAATAACTCCACCCCATCCAATAGTAACTTTCCGTAACCAAAGATGAATCAGGAAAAGATTGAATAATTTTTTCAAATTCCTCAATTGCTTCTTTATATTTACTCTGATTATAATAAGAATTACCTAATTTAAAATATGCTTCTTGAGAAAATTCACTCTGAGGGTAATTTTTCTTCAATTCTTCAAATGCTGAAATCTCTCCTTCTTGATCCCCTAATTCTTCAGAGGCCTTTCCTCTCCAATAAATCGCTTCAGCTGTAGATACTTTTTTAAATTCAGATAAAGCTAATTTATATTCTTTTAAATCATACAAATTTTTACCTAGCTCAAAATAAGCAGATTCAATAAGTTCATTTTGCGGATATCTCTCTATAAATTCTTGAAATTCTAAAACTGCTTTTTCTTTGTCTCCCTGAAGAGAATAGGCTAAGCCTAAATCAAAACTAGCTTTTGCTAATAAAGAATCTCCCAGCTTAAGTTGTTTTAAATTCTCCAGATTTTCAATAGATTTATTATATTCTTTTAAATTAAGGTAGCAGCGAGCTAATAAATACTGTGCCTCACCTTTTTTGGCCTCCTCTATTCCTGATGTTGAAATTATATCTTCTAATTGCGCTATAGCTTCTTCAAATTTATCTTGCTTAAATAAACTTAAACCCTCAAAATATTTTACTTCATTAACTAATTCAAATTCTGGAAAGAGAGATAACATTTTTTTAAAGACCTCTTCTGCCTCTTTATATTGATCAGATCTAAAATAAGCCTGGCCTAATAAGTAATATACCTCTCCTATCTCTTTCCCCTGCTCTTCGGGATATTTTTCAATAAATTCCTCATCTATCTTGATTACTTCTGGGTAATTTTCTGCTTTAAAATATGATTTTCCCAATTTATACCTAGCTTGTAAGGCTAAATTACTATCCGGAAAATCTTTTAACAATTTTAAAAACTTCTCAGTTGCCTCTGGATATTCCTCTAATAAATAATAACACCAGCCACTACCTAAAAGAGCGTCATCAGTATATTCATTTATCACTGAATCAGTCACTACTCGCTCATATTCCACTTGAGCTATCTTATATTCTCCCTTTTGGAAATAACATTCAGCCAATAGATATCGAGCATTAGGATAATCACTCTTTAAATTAAGGGCTTCTTTAAGTTCCTCCATTGCTACCGTATAATTTTTTAAAGAATAAAATTCATAACCTAATTTATAGTGTTCCTCTGCTTTTTCCTCTTCCCCACTAATTTTTAATGTAGTTACTTTCTCTCTTTCTTCTAAGTATTTATCCATCTGATTAAGTTGATAATAGGAACGAGAAAGAAATTGACGGGCTTTCTCAAATTCAGGATTATAATCTAAAGACTGATTAAATTCTTTGATGGCTTTATCATATTCACCCTTCAAATAATAATCATAACCAGTATTAAAATATTTTAAAGTCTCTCTCCCATATTGTTTCTCCTCTAAACAATTGTTTAAAAAATGTTTAGCTGTATTGTCAAAACTATCTATCTCAATAACCTTTTCCCATTGGGAAATAGAATTATCCAAATCACCTGCTTCATAATAGCTTAAGGCTAAATAATAGTGAGGTTCTTTAAAATTAGGATTTTTCAAAATAGCTAATTTAAAATATGGTATAGCTTCTTCAAAATTCCTCTTTTTATAAGCCAGATAACCTTTTTCGTAATTTTCATAGGTTTCTCGTCCATATTTTTTAGCCTGTTCGTTCTTTTTAATGAACCAGGGAATTTCTTTATTCTGGGGATCTATCCTTAAAACTTCTTCACATTCATCGAGAGAAAGACCTATCTCGCCCATATCATAATAGATTTGAACTAAATATAGATGAGCCTCTAATAAATCAGGATTATATTTTAGAGCAGAATTAAAATACTCGATCGCTTGTTGATGATCTTTTTTGGAATAAAAAGCATATCCTAATCTAAAATAGGCCTGAGCAGCTTTCTCATAAATACCTTTATTCTCCATTTGATTAGCTTCTACCAATTGTATAAATTTATTTAAACTCTCTGCTTCTTTAATAGTCCAATGGGTTCTATTATAAATTTCAGCCAGAAGATAATAACCATCAGCATACTTGGGGTCTATTACTACTGCTCTTTCTCCATATTCAATTGCTTCAGCCCATAATTTCTTACTGGGAAAGTCTGCTCCCTGATATGTAACAATAGCCTTATCTCGAGAATCAAGACATTTATAATAATTACTCAAGGCCTCAAGAGAAGTAGTAGGAATTTCTCCTATTATGGCTTTATCTTGATCAGATAATCCAATATTAAGTTCTTTTAAAATAAAAAAGACTATCTGGTCTTCTAACCCCCAAAGATCAGTCTTTTCTACTACAAAATCCCGAAAAGTAGTAATTTCTCCAGTTGCGACTTCATATTTTTTAAGACTTACCTTTAAATTTGAAGGTGAAGAAAAATAATAATTTCCAAAAAATATTATCTCGACCTTTAAATCCTCATTAATTTGAATTAATAAAGGTTTCTCTAACTCAGTCAAAAGGGGTAATAAGTTATATTTATAATATAAATCTTCTATATCTTGACGTGAGGAACAGGTAATAGCATCAACCTGAGAAAGGTCATTGATCAATATATCAGTCAAGCCTTTACTCAACCAATTCCACTCCGATTGTTGAGTGTGGTCATTAAAATATAAAACACTTATCTTTAGATCAGAAGAGGCTTCCGCAATTTGAACTAAAAAAGAAAAACTTATTAGGAGGCACAGTATAATAATAAAAAAGAAATTTTTTAATAAATACTTTTTGGTTAAAAAAATATTTTCTAAAAGTTTATCGAATTTTTTGGTCATTAATTCACCTTATTAAACTAAAAAAAGTTAAAGCTGCCTGTCTGCGTGCCTGCCTGACCTGTCTGCGTGCAACGCACAGGCAGAAAAGCGAAAAACCATAAATATTATTAATTAATTAATAAAATTATACTCTATTTATTAGAAAAAGTAAAAAACATTCCTTTGATTTTTACTTGATCTCCTTCTTGAATTCCTTTTTTAATTAAAACCTTTTCTAAATTAATTTTTTTGATTATTTTCTGAAAATTTTCTGTTGCCTCTTCATTATTAAAATCGGTCATTGCCACTATTCGTTCAATTTCTGCTCCAGTTACTTCATAAATATTTTCTTTTTTAGAAATTATAAACCGCGGAGTAAATTTATATACTACCTCTTTTTCGGGTAAAACTTGATCAACTTTTTCTTCTTCTTTTAATTTCAGTTTATCTAATAGAGAAGAAAGAGCATAAACCAGTGTATCTATTCCTTCTCTAGTTAAGGCAGAAATTGGGTAAACTTTATAACCTTTTTCACCAAAAGCTTCTTTAAGATAATTCAAATTTTCTTTAGCAGAAGATAAATCACACTTGTTTATAGCTATAATTTGAAATTTTTGAGCTAGTTTTTCACTAAAATTACTTAATTCTTTGTTTATAACCGTAAAATCATGTAAGGGATCCTCTTTTTTTATGGTAGAACCATCGATTAGATGTAATATTATTTGAGTTCTTTCAATATGCTTTAGAAACTTATCTCCTAAACCTATACCCTGATGGGCACCTTCAATCAGTCCTGGAATATCTGCCACTATAAAGCTTTTTGTTTCATCTACCCTCACTACTCCTAAATTGGGATTGACGGTAGTAAAGGGATAGTCAGCAATCTTAGGTTTAGCCGAAGAAATCCGAGAAAGCAAAGTAGATTTTCCAACATTAGGATAGCCAACTAATCCAACATCAGCGATTATTTTAAGACTTAAATACAATTTTTTTTCTTCTCCTGGTTCTCCTTTTTGCGCAAATTTTGGTCCCCTTCTAATGGAACTCTTAAAGCGAAAATTCCCCTGTCCACCTTGTCCTCCTCCCACCGCAGTAATTTTCTGCTCATTTTTAGTTAAGTCTTCTAAAATTATGGAGCTATCTATATCCTCTACTATAGTCCCCAGGGGAACTTTTATAATTAAATCTTTCCCACTTTTACCTGTTTTATTACTTCCCTGACCACTTTCTCCGTTTTGCGCCCTTTGATGCGGGTGATTATAAAGATCCACCAGGGTTCTGACCTTTTCATCAGCTTCTATAATCACATCTCCCCCTTTTCCGCCATCACCTCCATTTGGTCCACCTTTGGGGATATATTTTTCCCTTCTGAAACTTACTGCGCCATTTCCCCCTCTTCCTGCTCTTACTTCTATTTTCACTCTATCTACAAACATAATCTTCTCCTACTAAAAATGAAATTTTTATGACAAATTTAGTGCCAGGCACCTTTTTTGTCATAATACTAAAAAACCCTGAGTTTTACAAAAAAACCCAGGGTTAATTTATAAAATAAACTTTTTCCTTAAGATCTTTCAGTATAAACACAGATTTGTTTCCTATCTTTTCCTTTTCTTTCAAAAGTTACAAATCCTTCAATTAAAGCAAATAAAGTATCATCTTTTCCTCTTCCCACATTTTCTCCAGGAAGAATTTTAGTCCCTCTCTGTCTTACTAAGATACTGCCTGCTTTTATAAATTGACCAGCAAATCGTTTTACTCCTAAATACTGAGGATTACTATCTCTACCATTTCGAACTGAACCTTGACCCTTTTTATGTGCCATAATCCCTCACCTCGCTCTCTTAAAATCTACTTCTATTTAAATTAAATTTATTATCAATATAAATCAATATAAATAATTTTATATTATAGGCTACCTTTATGCTTCTATTTTTTCAATCAAGATTTCGGTATAAGGTTGTCTATGTCCAGTCTTTTTACGATATCTTTTTTTAGATTTATACTTAAAAACTATTATTTTTTTAGCTTTATCGTGCTTCAAAACTTTCCCAATAGCCTTAGCCTTTTCCACTAATGGTCGGCCTATAATATATTCTCCTTCTTTGTTAACCATCAATATTTGATTAAATTCTATTTCTTGGTTTTTTTCTTGGGTTATCTTTTCAATCCTGATAATATCTCCTTCTTTTACCCAGTATTGTTTCCCTCCAGTTGCAATAACTGCTTGCATTCCTCGCCATCCTCCTTGCTTTCTAAACTCGCCCCTGATTAGGTAGCAATCAAAAAATGACTACTTTTAAACCCAACCTGTGCGGATAAAACAGATGCTTATAAAATTTAGCATATATTTATAAAGTTGTCAAATTATTTCGTATTGCGTATTGAGTATTTAGTTAGTTGGTAGATTGGTAGATTATTTAACCAATCAACTAGCTAACCAAGTAACTAGCTAACTAAGTAAACATCTGCTTGATCTTCTTTACTTCTTTTAGTCTACCTACTGCTACTACTTCTATTCTTTCTATATGGATATCTTTGGAAGATTTAATATAGATAGTTTTTTTATTACTTTTTTCTAATTGTTTAATTAGTAACATCTTCGTCCCAGAGAGGGCTTCTTCCACTTTAGGATGTACACCTAATAGAACTGCTTCCGCTCTTGAAGTCTTACATAATTCTTCTAACTTACGTAAAACCATATTGCTTACACTTTCTGAAGATAAAACTCTCCCTGTTCCAGAACAGTAAGGACAAGAAATTCTCAGCATATTTTCCAAATCTCTCCTTGACCTCTTTCGGGTAAGTTCTATCAAACCTAATTCACTATTTTGAACGACATTAGTCTTAGTTTTGTCTTTCTTCAAACTCTCTTCTAATTTCTTTATCAGCTTTTCGATGTCTTCTTGGTTATCCATATCGATAAAATCGATTATAATAATTCCTCCAATATCTCTTAACCTTAACTGAAAACCTATCTCTTCTGCTGCTTGTAAATTAGTCTTCAAAATAGTCCTTCTCATATCTTTTTTACCAACAAATTTACCAGTGTTTACGTCAATTACTGTTAAAGCCTCAGTTTGGTCAAAGACCAAATATCCTCCACACTTAAGCCATACCTTCTTTTGTAAAGCTTTATTAATTTCCTTTTCGATACCATATTCTTCAAATATAGCTTTTTCTCCTTCGTAAAGAGAGACTCTCGGCTCTAATTCTGATAGAGATAGAGTTTTTAAAAACTGTAATACATTTTTATATTCAGTCTTAGAATTGATTAAAATTTCTTCTACCTCTTCGGTAAATAGATCACGAATAATTCGATAAGTGAGGGTTAAGTCCTCATATAATAACATCGGAGCTTTAGTTTTATTTACTTTCCCTTTTATCTTATTCCATAATCTAGTCAAAAAATCTAAATCAGGTAAAAAATCCTCTAATTCTTTACCCCAGGCAGCAGTTCGAATAATCAATCCCGCATTTTTAGGCTTTAGCTTTTGAACAATTTTTTTTAATCTTTCTCTCTCTTTTTCCTCTTCAACTCGGTGGGAAATTCCCATATTTATGTTATTGGGTACCAAAACTAAATATCTACCCGGAAGGCTAATATTGATAGTAACTCGAGCTCCTTTAGGAACTATCGCCTCTTTTACTACTTGCACCATTATCTCTTGACCAACTTTAATTTTATCCAAAGCAAGCTGTGGGGTAATCTCAGTTTCTGTAACTGCCTCTTTATCTTTATCTTGATCAATTATAACTTTGTCGATATGTAAAAAAGCGTTTTTCTCAATTCCAATATCTACAAATGCTGCCTCTATTCCAGGCAAAACATTGGTTACTTTTCCCTTATAGATATTACCAACAATCTTGTCATCTTCAATTCTTTCGATGTGAATTTCCACTAATCGACTATTTTCAATTATCGCCACTCTCTCTTCAGTTAAACCCACATCTATGATTACTCTTTTATTCATTCCAAACTCCTGTTTTACTTTAATATTAATCTTCATCTATCTTACTCTAAATTATTTAATTAGTAAAGATGAGCAAGATTCACTATCAAGATTCACCCTATTCAAATCAACATTTTTTTAATAAAAATTTAAAGCAATTTTATTTGTCTTTTTAATAAAAATTAATCTTCGATAACTTCTTTACCTTTAATATACAATCCATATCTACAAATTTTTTTAATCTCAAAATTATTACCAAAATGAGATAACCAGGCTTTAATTACATATTGAGGATTTAAATTTCCTTCTTGTCCTATATTCAGACCTAAATTAAGTTCTAAAAATTGGTGTTGAATTTTTTTAACTGACATATTTAAAATTGATGGTTTTATATCCATCCTCTTCACCCCTTTTTTAGTCGACTTTTCTACCATAATTTCCTCTAATCTTAAAAAAATTTTAATATCTTTGTCTATCTCTTTCACTAACTCTTTTAATTTACTTTCCCCCTGGTCATCTTCCAAATTTAATAAACTTCCCCTTGATTTTAAATTTATCCAATATGAAGCTTTATCGATTACTTTTACTAAAGAATCGGCAGAGGAGGGGATTATTTTGGCTTCTAATATCTTCAATCCTTCCGGTAAAACTCGGTTTAACCTACCAACTAAGTCCTCAGTTTTTATTCTTTCCTTTAAACGAATATCTAAATATTCAGATGAACTACTGATCCCTAAAGGTAAAGGGGGACCAAAAGATATTCTAAACCGAGGATTAAAACCGCAGGATATAACCACCGGGAGGTTGGCTCTTCTTAAAGCCCGGGTAAAAACCTGAACTAAGTTTAAATGAGAAATATATCTAATAGGTTCATCTTTACTATATTTTACTCTGATTAATTGTTCCAAAATAAAATAAATCTCCTTTTATTCAATTCATCAATTAAATTATAATGTCCAGATTGGCATCGCGTAAATAAATAGTTAAAAACGGGTCGAATAAATTCGACCCCTACACTAAAAAATATACTTTATTTGAAAAAGTTTTGAATTCTGAATTCTGATTTTCTTCACGCAATACGCAATACGCAATACGCACTATGATTATTTTCTATTTTCTGACTTCTAATTTCTATCTTACTATCTCTTTACTATATACTCAATACTGGATACTATATACTAATTATGCTATTCACTAATGACTCATTTAGCATACTCCACAGGAAGTACAAGAATCAAAGCGGCAATCAGGGGTTGTTTCACCTTTTAAAGCTTTTTCCTTTTCCTTGAGTAGGTATTCCTTCTTAACCCCACAAGAGATATGCTCCCAGGGTAAGATTTCATCATCTTCCCGTACTCTATTGACATAAAATTCCATACTAAGTCCACTATCAACAAAGGCTTGTTGCCAGGCTTCAAATTTAAATTGTTCACTCCAGGCATCAAATTTACACCCCAGATAATGGGCTCTTTCTAATACTTCGCCTAATCTCCTATCCCCTCGAGCAAAGACTGCCTCTAAATAACTATGCTTAATATCGGGATAACTAAAGGAAATATTCCTCCAATCTAATCTATCCTTTAAATATCCAATTTTTTTAGATAAACTCTCTCTTGCTTCCTGCGCTTCCCATTGGAAAGGTGTATGGGATTTGGGCACAAAAGCAGATACGCTAATATTTATATTTATTTTCCTCCCCATTATTTCTCTGCCCATGCGGTCAACTTGGTTAACTAACTTGACTATTTCTTCCACATCTTCGTCTGTTTCGGTGGGTAATCCTATCATAAAATAAAGTTTTATCTTTCTCCACCCGGCCTGAAAAGCTGCTCTTATGGATGAATATAAATCCTCCTCTTGAACATTTTTATTGATTACATCTCTTAATCTCTGAGTCCCAACTTCTGGAGCAAAAGTGAGACCAGTCTTCCTGACTCTCTGAACTTGTTGGGCCAAAGCAACCGAAAAAGTATCTATTCTCAAAGAAGGCAAAGAAACTCCCACTCCTTTTTCTTTAAATCGGTCTACCAATTGGGTGATTAATCTTTCTATTTCGCTATAATCACTCGAACTCAAAGATGACAAAGAGATCTCTTCATATCCAGTGTGAGCAAGAATTTCCTCAGCTAATTTAACCAAAGTTCCAACTGATTTTTCTCTTACCGGACGGTAAATTATTCCTGCCTGGCAGAAACGACATCCCCGAGAACACCCCCGAAAAATCTCTAAAGTTATTCTATCATGAACCACATCGATATTAGGGACAATAGGATAAAGAGGATAAAATACTTGATCAAAATTAGAAATAATTCGTTTTTTAATTACTGAACGATATGCTTCTTTTTTAGGAGTAATGGATTTAACTTTTCCGTCTTCAAGATAATCAACCTTATAATGAGAGGGAATATATACCCCCTCTAGATGACCCAATTTTTCTAAGAGTTTAGATCGACTTTGTTTTTTTTCTTTCCATCTTTTATAAACTTCTATAATTTCACCAATAATTTCTTCCCCTTCTCCAATTACAAATAAATCTATAAAGCAGGATAAAGGTTCAGGATTAAAAGCCCCTGGACCACCAGCAATAATCAAGGGATCTTCTTCTTTTCTCGCTGTAGATCTCAGAGGAATACCTCCCAGATCTAAGAGATTCAGAATATTAGAAAAACATAATTCATGTTGAATGGTAAACCCAACTAAATCAAAAGAATTTAAAGCTCTATAGGTTTCTAAAGAAAAAACAGGTATCTGTCGTTCTCTCAATAAATTTTCCATATCTACTGCCGGTGAAAAAATTCGCTCAGCCAGTGCATCATCTCTTTTATTAATAATCTCATACAGAATTTTAAACCCTAAATAACTCATCCCGATTTCGTATAAATCAGGAAAGGCTAAGGCTACTTTAATCGTCGATTTCTTCTCTCTTTTTATTATCTCATTATATTCTTTACCGGTATATCTACCCGGTTTTTCTACTTTATCTAATAATTCCTCAAACAATATTTTTTTTATATTTATATCCAAATTTTTCTCTCCTCATCGAACCCGTTAAAAAATTACTAAATAATCCGGGTCGGATAAATCCGACCCCTACAACTCCTACACCAAAATCAGAGCTCACGATGTCTGTATATTTAATAACCTAACTACTAATAATATCACTACTTTATCTATGTGCTTCTACATTTAATAATAGCCCTATCACCAATAAATTAGAAATCATAAAGCTTCCACCATAACTTAAAAAAGATAGAGGTAACCCGGTAGCTGGAAACATTCCCATAGCCATACCAATATTTACTACTATATGAAAAAAGAGGAAAGTCACTGCCCCGGTGGCTAACAAAGTTCCCAATAAATCCTTTGCCTCAAGAGCTATTTTAACTCCTCTCCATAAGATAATGGTATAGAGTCCTAATAATAAGATGGCTCCGACAAAGCCTAATTCTTCTCCTACTACCGAAAATATAAAATCAGTATGTTGAGCAGGGAGAAAATTCAACTGACTTTGTAAGCCACTAAAGAGTCCATTTCCTAAGAAACCACCTGAACCGATAGCAATCTTCGACTGAATAACATTATAACCGCCCCCTAAAGGGTCCAGGTTAGGGTTAAAAAATAAAATTAATCTCTTCTTCTGGTAATCTTTCAGAAAAGTCCACAACACCGGAATAGAAGATAAGGTTACTATAAAAGTAAAAATTAAATATTTTATCTTAACCCCTACCACAAATAACATTATGATCAGAATGGCTAAATATACTAAGGAAGTTCCTAAATCCGGTTGTAAAAATACTAATAAAATTAATAGTCCAGTATAAGTGAAGGGAAGTAAAAAATAGAAAAAATTATCCAGTTTCAATTTATTCATCGATAAGAAATTAGCCAAAAAAATTATTAAGGCAACTTTGGCAAACTCCGAAGGCTGAGATCCAAAAGATCCTATAGGCAACCAACGCCTTGCTCCATAAGTTGACCTCCCAAAAATTATAACCATTATCAGCAAAATAACTGCACTAATATAGATCACCTGAGAATATTCTTCTAACTTATGATAGTCTATAAAAATAATTATAGTTAAAAATAAAAATCCCAATACCATCCATAAGAACTGCTTCTTTACGAAAAAATAAGGACTATCTACCTCTGTAGTTGTTAAACGGGTTGAACTATATAACACCAAGAGACCATAAAAACAGATTATCACTACCGAAAATAGTAAAGTATAATCTAAATTTTCAGTTAATTTATTAAATTTTTCCCTCAACTTCCATCCTCCCAAAATTTTATGACAAAAAAGGTGCCAGGCACCAAATTTGTCATTCTTGGATCTTAAAATATTTTTCTAACATAGCTCGAGCTATAGGGGCAGCTACTTCTCCCCCTTCTCCCCCATTTTCTAAAAAAACGGTAATGCAAACTTCCGGATTCTCATAAGGTGCAAATCCAATAAACCAAGCATGAGTCTCTCCCTGAGGGTTCTGCGCAGTTCCGGTTTTACCAGCTATCGATAATTCCTTAACATTTGCTCGCCAACCGGTCCCCTTTAATATAGTCTCTCTCAATCCTTCTTTAGTAGTTTGAAATGAAGGTGAAGAAATGTCTACTTTTTTATAAATTTCTGGTTCAATTTCTTTAACTATTTTACCATCGGGAGAAATTATCTTTTTTACTAAATGTAATCTATAAATTCTTCCTTCTGTAGTAATAGCACAAATGACACTATGAATCTGTAAAGGAGTTAATAAAAGATACCCCTGGCCTATAGAAAGATTTATAGTATCACCAGGAAACCATATCTGTTTAAACTCCCTCTCCTTCCATTCAGCAGAAGGAATTGTCCCGATTGCTTCTGAGGGCAAATCAATACCCACTTTTTCTCCTAATCCAAATTTACGAATATATTTATTCAATCTTTCAATTCCTAATTCATTTCCTATAGTATAGAAATAGACATTACAGGAATTAGCAATAGCATCAATAACATTTAAACTCCCATGTCCTGACTTTTTCCAACAAGTAAATACCTTATCCGCTAATTTATAAGTACCTGAGCAATAAATTTTTCTTTTTCTATCTGTAACTCCTTCTTCTAAGGCAGCAATCACGATAACTACTTTAAAGATCGAACCCGGCGAATAAACACCCTGAACGCTCCGATTAGTCAAAGGATAATCAGGGTCAGAAGAAATTCTTTGCCAATCAGCATAAGAAATTCCATCAGCAAATAAATTAGGATTAAAAGAAGGTTTATTGACTAAAGCTAATATCTCCCCAGTATAAGGATTACTTACTAAAATAGAACCTTTTTTACCATCAAGCAAACTCTCTCCGTAGAGCTGAAGATTCTTATCAATAGTCAGAACAATATCCTGGCCTGGAATAGGTTCACGATAAAGCAAAGTAGCTATTTCTTGGCCTAAAGCATCAATTTCTACCTCTCTTCCACCTTTCTCTCCTCCTAAAATATCGTTATAATATTTCTCCAACCCAGATTTTCCGATAATATCTCCTCCTTGAAATTTCGAATTACCTAATTGTTGTAACTCTTCTTTATTTATCTCTCCCACATACCCTAAACTATGAGCTGCTAAATCCTGGTAAAGATAATTCCTCCGAGGTTTAACTTCTAAAACTACCCCTTTTAGTTCATCTTTTCTCTCTTCAATTTCTATTATTTTATCTGTCTTACAGTCATCCAAAATTTTTACCGGTTTAAAAGGATTTTCTGAATAGTTTTTTACTTTTTTTTCGATAGATTCTGGAGGAAGATCTATTATTCTACTTAACTTATCGCTTAATCCCTTTAAATCTTCCACTTCTGCAGGAATTATGGAGACTAAAACTGTTGGACGATTAGTAACTAATAATTCTCCTTGTCGATCATAAATCTTTCCCCGAGGAGCATCTTCTACTAATGAACGAATACAATTTTCTACTGCTCTTTTTTTTAGTTCCCCTCCTTTAATCATCTGCAAATACCATAAACTAATAACCAATATTACAAGACAGATGATAATAAAAACCAATAACCAATTCAAACGCTGTTTTACATCTTCGGGAACAGTAGAAGATTCCCTCATCATTACTCCTTTAATTTTAATACCCAAATAATAATTTTAAATCAGGACCTAAACTTGTAAAATTCTTCCTTGCTTTCCAAACCAGGAAAGTATAAAACCAATTCCCGAAACTATAACTATAGTCGCCCCAGAAGCTAAATTAAGCTGATAAGAAAGCCATAAGCCGCCTAAACCAAATATAGCACTAAGTAGGATAGAAATAAATATCATCTTTTTTAAATTAGAGGTATACTGTTTACTTATGGCTGCTGGGATAGTCAAAAGGGCAATAATCATAATAATACCCACAACCTTCATTAGTACTACTATAGTCAGGGCAATTAAACATAAAAGAAGAAAGTATAATTTAACAGTAGGAACTCCTACTACAGTAGCAAATTCATCATCAAAAGAAAGAGCTAAAAATTCTTTATAGAATAAAAATACCACCATAATTATCACTAAATCTAAGATTAACATTATTATTAAATCAACAGAGGTTACGGTTAATATATTGCCAAAAAGATAACTGAAAAGATCAGGGGCATAACCTGGACTCAAACCAATAAACACAATCCCCAAAGACACCCCCAGAGCCCATAATATTCCGATTGCAGTATCTTCTGGTATCCTGCTACGTTTACTTACTAACCCCATAACTAAGGCGGAGAGGATGCTAAAAGGTATTATCCCCCAGATCGGATTTACCCCTAAAAAATATCCTAATCCAACCCCCCCAAAAGAGGCGTGAGCAATCCCTCCACTTATAAAAACAATCCTTTTTACCACTACATAAACGCCAATAATTCCACAGGCAATACTGGCTAGAAGCACTGCTAATATGGCATTCCTTATAAATTCATACTGCAGTAATTCAAACATGCTTAATCTGCTCCCTTTTCTCCTGAAGTTAAATCAATTTACTATATCTTTCTAACGCTTTTTAATTCGTATAGCGTGATGCATACTTTAGTATGGTTAATGTTTTCTGAGTACCCGGTGGGGGATACCATGGGCAATCAGATCTACTGGACAATGATAAGTTGCTTCTAAATCCTCTACCCTTATCTCTTTAGACTGATGATAGAAAAGCCTCCGATTTAGACAGGCAATCTTATTTACATAAATCGACACTGCACTAAGGTCATGAGTTACCAAAACAATGGCCATCTTTTCTTTTAGTCTCTCCAACAATTCATAGAATTCAGCTTGTAAGGGGGTATCGATACTAGCCAGAGGCTCATCAAGGAGTAATATTTTTGGTTCTGTCACTAAGGCTCGGGCGATAAAAACACGTTGTTGTTGACCACCCGAAAGTTTTCCTATTTGCTTACCTTTAGATTCTATCATTCCAACCATATCAAGTGCTTGTTCCGCCTTTTGTTTATCTTCTTTACTATACGCTTTACCACATTTTCGTTGACCCAATCTTCCAGTTAATACTACCTCCCAAACACTTATAGGAAATTCCCGATCAAAAAGACAGTATTGAGGAACATAACCAATATATTTTCTTCCTTCTTTTGGGTTCATCCCTAAGATATTAACCTCTCCTTTAGTAGGTTGAATTAGACCGAGAATAACTTTAAGTAGAGTGGTTTTTCCTCCACCATTAGGTCCTATTATTCCTAAAAATTCATGTTGGTATATGGCAAGATTTATATCTTCTAACACATTAATATTATTATAAACTAACCAGACATTCTGTAAATTTATAACCTCTTGAGTAATTTTTTCTTGATTTTTATTATTCTTATTTTCTTGATTCATTATCTTTATCTTTTCATCACCAATTATATTTCATCTAACCGTAATTATTTCTTCTACTAACTTTCTAAGGTTATTTATGTAATCCATAGATAAAGGATCAGCTTTTATAATTCGAGCCCCTACTTCTTTAGCAACGACCTCAGCACTCTTAATATTATATTGAGGTGAAACTAAGATAATAGATATATTAAAAGCTCTGGCTTGATCTATTATATGGGTTAGAGAAGCAGCACTCGGCTCTTTGCCCTCATCTTCAATTGCTATTTGAATAAGATCATACTCTTTAGCAAGATAACCCCAAGAGGGATGGTAAGATATAAATCTGTGATTTTTGACTCCTTCTAATCGAGCTTTAATCTCTTGATCCAATAGATCTAATTTATTAATATATTCTATGCTATTTTTTTTAAAATATTTTTGGCTTGAAGGATCAATTTTGATTAACGCCTCACTAATATTTTCAACCATGGTTTTAGCATTTCGGGGAGAAAGCCATATATGAGGATCCTTATCTACTAGGGTAATACCTATTGAAGAATTACAAATCAACATATCTTTATAGATCAATTTTATTTTATCCATCCAGGTTAATTCAAAATTAAGCCCTGATCCTACTTCGACATACAACTGAGCCTGGCTAATTTTCTTTAATTGAACCGGGGTTAGTTCAAATAGGTGAGGATCAGCCCCTGGAGGTACTATAACGGTTACCTCTACCTTATCTTTACCTACTTGCTCGACAAATTCAGCTAATGGAAGAATAGAAACTACCACCCCTATCTTCTCTTCTTTCGATATCAGTCCAGGGTTTGCTTTTTTTAGGGTTACTCCAGCGAATAAAAATACACATATTATTATAATTAATATTAAATATTTTTTATACTTTATCATCTTCATCCAGTTTTATGACAAATTTAGTGCCAGGCACCTTTTTTTACCTTTATGACAAATTTGGTGCCAGGCACCTTTTTTTACCTTTTTTTACCTTTTTACCTTTTTACCTTTTGGTAAAATTTTATTCTTTAATCAGTTGAAAAAGTTTTTTTATCCCTAAAAAAACAAAAGGCGATAATAGACTATTGTACAAAGCCTCTGGGAGAATTATTTTTTTTAAGCTCCAAACCATACCATATTCGATCCCAAAAGCATGTAATATCAATAACATTAAAATGCTTTGGCTTATTGAAACTACAAAAGTTATTATAGGAATAAGGAATAATATATGTTCAGGAAATATCTTTTCTTTTAAAATTCCGGAAATAAAACCTATCACCGTTTTTACCAAAGCATTTACCCCTAATAAGCCAGTAGAAAAGATATCTTGTAAGAGACCAGAAGCAAATCCAGATACAGTCCCTTCTTCAGCTCCCTTTAATAAAGAAAATATTAATACTACTAATAATATTAAATCCGGCTTCAATCCCTGAACGGTAAACGAATTAAGGAGGGTAAGTTGAATTAATAATGCAGTTACAATAATTCCAACTTTAAGTAAAATCTTCACTCGTTATCTCCTTATTTATTTAATCAGAAAATGAATCTTTATAAAGGGTTACATTTGCTTAAGATATATGGAGATAGTGATTTAAGTCTTTAAGTATTTCAGATCAAACGGATAGAAAAACTAATCCTGTTATAATTGAATTTCAATTATAATAATCATTAATATTAATAATAAATATTCTGTGCTTTTTATGATTATTTTTAATTAACTATCTTCTATTTATTATTGATTATTTATGGTTTATTAACTAGGCTCAATCTATTTCTTTTTCCGTTAAAGTAAAAATCATCTTTCCTAAAATCACCAGCCAGATAAAGTAAAAAAGGGCTATAATTCGTAAGACCCTTTTTGGTTCTCTAATTAATCTATAAATCCATTCCATTCCATGTTTTTGCATCCACAATGGTGCTCGGGGTATTTTGCCAGAAAGGACATCAAAACTACCACCTACACCCATACATACTGGAACATTTAATCTACTTAAATTTTTAGTAATCCATTTTTCTTGTTTGGGTACCCCCATACCTACCAACAATATATCTGGTCTCTTTTCTTCAATTTCTTTGATAATTTCTTTTTCCTCTTTATTATCAATTTTATTACCAATTTTAATATCTTTTACTTTTAAATCATCAATTTTACTACCATTACTCTTATCATTTATTATTGCACCTTCAGAGTCTTCAGAATTAAAATAACCGTGATGAGTCCCCACTATTTTTATTCCTGGATATTCCTTAATTAAGTTTTCAGCAGCCTTTTTAGCAATACCAGGAGAAGCACCTAACAAATATAGAGAATATCCCTTCTTGGCAGTTAATTGACATACGTTATATATTATATCTATACCAGTTACCCGCTCAACTAAAGGACAATTTAAAGTAATGGTTGCCCACAAAATACCTGCCCCATCAGGGGTAACTAAATCTGCAGATTTTAATATAGCCTGATATTCAGGATCTTTCCTTGCTCGCAGTATAGCCAGAGTATCGGGAGTAACTACAAAATGGGGTTTTTTGGAAATTACAAATTCTTCTATCCTTTGAGCAGCTTCTTGATTAGTTACCTGATCAATGCCCACCTGAAAGAGTTTGATCCTACCCATAGAAATATCTCTTTCAATAATCAATTCCTCTGCTTGCACCTTATTCTTCAAAAATTCAAAGGTTATCCAACCAAAAGCGGTTAAAATTAATAACCAATAAAAACTCTGATACTCAGAAATAATGATGGCTGATAGACTCAGATACAAAGAGATGCCAATAATACTTAAATTAGCTCCTCGAGGAGAAAAACCATAAGATTGTAATTTTTGACGTAACTTACTTTCAGAAAAAGATGAAAAGTTCTCTTCATCTTCCTGACGAATATAGTTTGCTATAATAGAATAAGAAGAATCTATTAGCGGTACCCCTAAAATTAAAATAGGGATCAATAAAGTTAAAGCAGCAGTACTCTTGGATACCCCTACCATAGCAATTACCGCTAATATAAATCCAAAAGACATATAATAAGAAGAAAAATTACCCCGAGGAAGATATTTAATATAAATAAATGATACCGTGGCTATAATTAAGGACAGAATTTCTGCCAAAATTAATCCTTGTCTCTGGATAAGAGATACTGCTAAAAAAGTCAGAGAGGCAATAAAGATAATATAGGGAGTAATGCCTGCTAATTCATCGGTCTGGCTGATAGAATTGGTGATACTTACCAGCCAGATTATAGTCAAGGGGATGGACAAATATTTAAGATAAATATACCCTCCAGAGGAAGAAGGGTCTCGCAAAAATTCTATTTTAATTCCAGAATAGATTATAATTAAAGAAATTAAAACCTGAAATATAAGTTTAACCCCTACCGAGAGTCCCTTTTTTCTATCTACTCTCCCTAAGACAATCATCAGTATACTAGAGATGGCAATACCTATAGCTTTAGACATTATTCCACTTTCTAACATATATTTATATCTATTCCTTTAATTATTTCTTTTTTTATAACTTTATTTTCCGTACTGTTTCTTATCTTTTTCTTCCTTAACCTAAAACTTAATTAACTTAATTCGACAAAAATATTTAAAATCCTTTTTTAAAAATACATTTTTCCCGATTAACTAGTAAATATTTTCTTTAAACCAATGAACCGTCTTTTTTAAACCTGCTGACAAGTCAACTTCAGGTTGCCATCCCAAAACTTCCTTAATTAGATGGCAATCCAAAATATTCTTCCTTAAATCCCCTGCTCGGGGTGGTCCATAATTTGCGGGATGAGGAAATTTAATAATTTCTTTTAAAAGAGAAAAGAGCTCATTTACAGAAGCCCCTCTTCCTACTCCCAGATTAAAACCATTAAATTTAAATTCTTTTTCAATTTCTTCTCCCTGAATGACCTTAGATAATTTTAACACATTTTGCAGAGCGAGTAAATTAGCTCGAGCTACATCTTCTACATAAATATAATCTCTGATATATTCTCCATCACCATTTATAGTAGGAATCTCACCTTTTAACATCCTTTGAATAAATATAGCGATTACCCCGGCTTCACCGTAAGGGTCCTGACGTGACCCGTAGACATTTCCATATCTTAGTGAAACATAAGGTAGATTATAATTTTTTCTATAAAAATCAAGATAATGTTCTACAGTGACTTTACTAATTCCATAGGGAGATTGAGGTCTAAAAGGATATTTTTCAGTAATAGGAAACTGTTGTGGTTCACCATATATAGTACCTCCACTGGAGGCAAACACTATTCCCTGGACTTGGTAATTTACACAACATTGTAATAAATTTAGAGAACCTAAGATATTAGTCTGGGCATCAAACAAAGGGTCTTTTACCGAAAGAGATACGCTAATCTGAGCAGCTTGATGACATACATAATCCGGCTTTTCTCGTTTAAACATTTCAGCGAGTCCTTCTTGATTGGTAATGTCTAAATTATAAAACTTAACTTTTTTATTTAAATTTTCCATTCTTCCTGAAGATAAATTATCAACTACTACCACTCTATAATTATTTTCGATAAGCAAATCTACAATGTGTGAAGCGATAAAACCCGCTCCACCAGTAACCAAAACTTTCTTTTTCATAATGACAAATTTAGTGCCTGGCACCTTTTTTGTCACCTCCTTTTTCCTATAATTAATTACCATACTATAACTAAAGCAATTACACTGCAGATGATGCTAATCCCCCATAATAAGAGAACTACGTTTCGATGTGTTATACCCTGAGCTAAAAGACGATGGTGAAGATGCCCTTGGTCTGCTTGGAAAATAGGATGATGACTTCTATATCTCCTCCAGATAGCAAAAAGGGTATCGAAAATAGGCAGAGCCAGAATAATAATAGGAATAAAAATAAAGAAGGCCTGCTCACTCTTTAGTACCCATAAAGCCCCTATAGAAGCTAGCATAAAACCCGCGAAAGTACTACCCGAATCTCCTAAAAATATCTTTGCAGGGTAAAAGTTATATTTCAAGAAAGATAGCATACTCGCAGCCAGAGCAATAGATATAAGATTAAGAGAAGTAAAATTCTGTTTTAATCCTAAAATAAAAAAAGTAATTAAGGTAATAATGGTAACCCCGCAGGCCAACCCATCCAAACCATCTATTAGGTTGATAGAATTAGTAATGCCTACTATCCAGAAGATTAAGAAAGGATAAAAGAGATAACCTAACAAATCAAAACTTTTTAACTGATTTACTATAAAACTATTTATTAAATTACTGTTATATATAATCACCAATAAAGCTGGTATCATTTGAATTACGAATTTATATTTAGGGGAGAGATCTACAATATCATCTACTACACCTAATAACAGAATAATTACCCCACCTATCAAAAGAGTTTTAAACTGTCCTTCTATCTGCACTATAAACAGCAAACTCAATAAAAAACCAAAAAATATAACTATCCCTCCTAAATTGGGGGTAGCTTCCTCATGTACTTTGCGGTGACCGGGTAAATCTACCATATTTTGTTTTTTTCCAACGCGAGCCATATAAGGAGTTAAGATATAGGAAACAACAAAAGCGATAACGCCAACTTCTATATATTTCAATAAACATTCTCCTCTTTTTTAAAATTAGCCAATTTATCGATGGGTTGGTTTATAAATTCGCTAATTTATTTGGCCAATTCTTTCTTTAAATTTTCTATACCAGCTACCGGTGAAGGATCAATCTGATTTAATATAGCTAAATAATAGCTCACTAAATCGCCCAAATAGATTAGTGAAAACATCCGAGCCAATTTACTCTTACCTTTAGTGGTGCAAACTATAAACTCTGCTACTTTATCTTCGATAATCTTTCGGGTAATCTCTCTTCTTTGTTCTATCCGCAAAGACCCCTCCTCTTTGTCTTCCAAATAAATAATTTTAACCTGTCGGTTTATATTATTTTCTATTTCATAACCAACAATTTCGTTATGATTTAATTCAGAAAATACATTCCAGAAACAGGGCCATTTACTGTTTTCATTCATCTGAGTTTTCCAGCGCATGGCGACTGCTTCTAATAATCCTTCAGAACCATAAACCAAAGGTAGATATTGGTATAAGTTCAAAGCTATCTTTTTAGCCAGATTATTTTTAAGGGGAGATCTACTTCTATATTCTTTAGAGAGTTCCTCTAGAACATTGACCGTTTCTTTTATCTCTTCATTTCTTCCTTTTATCAAACCTAACTTTTCTAATACTTTTAATATAGGAAAGAATAAATAGGAAATGGCGGCTCGAGGCTGAATCCCTGATGGTACTTTAATAATAGGAAAGTTATTTTCTATGGATAGAGTTTCGAATTTACCTCCTGAAGTTAAAGCAATAACTCTGGCTTTAACTTTTAGACACTTTTTTAAAGTAGAGAGAGTTTCTTCGGTATTCCCAGAGTAACTTACTGCAAAAACTAAAGAATCTTTATTTACAAACTTAGGGATATCGTAACCGCGAATAACTATTATGGGAATAGGTAATTCGTCAGCCAAATAAGTAGATAGTAAATTCCCTCCTATGGCAGACCCTCCCATCCCCAATACCACAATATTTTTTAATTTCTGGACAGAAATAGGGGATATTTGGGAGGAAATGGAAAATTCTTGGCCTAAACGTAAAGCATCTTTCATCTTCTGAGGAAAATCCTCTAACAACTCTATCATATTGGCCTTATCTAGCACAGAAAAATTTCCCTCTAATATTATCCTTACATTCTCTTTACTTTTTCTTATCTCCTCCATAATCTATCCTGCCCTCCCCTCAATTATTTTTACTTTATGTCTATATTCTCATATTTTATAACATATCACACAACCATCGCATACTCAAGCACAAAAATGACAAATTTAGTGCCAGGCACTTTTTTTGTCTAAAGGTAAAAAAAGGTGCCTGGCACTAAATTTGTCATTTATTTAAAAGGCTCAGGGAGCCGCAGATAACCAGGGATAAAAACCAATGTCTCCACCTGTTGCACTCCAATAAGCCCAATCGCTTGAAATGGTGGTATTATTAGGATTTCTAGGATATTTGGGACCAGCAGCGTCCCCCCACCAATTATACAATGCTTTAATAGTATGGGGAGTTTCATTGCTAACACCATGAATGCTGTTCCCGGTAATATTATTCTTTCCAACACTTCCTCCTTCTCCTCCCCCAATGTCCGGATTAACTAAAGCGCCCCAAGTCAAATTATAATCAATTAATACTCCATAACTATTATTATTAATAGTATTATAAGAAATAATCGGGGTAGCACTCTCTCGACAATAGATACCAGTATTACTATTATTGCTTATATCATTTCTGGTAATCTCAGATGAAGAATTACCACAGGTACGTATTCCATACTGATTAGAAACTATAGAATTATTTTTAATTATCCCTGCTCCTCCTGTAGCAATCTCTATTCCACTATAGTTATTGTTTTTAATATTATTATTCTCAATAGTAGGGCTAGAATTGCTATAGTTTATACCATAACTAGTATTATTTTGTATTATGTTATTGTTTATACTTATGAAGGAATAATTGTTAAAATATATTCCAACACTAGTGCTATTATTGCCATCGATAGTAAATCCAGATATTGTGACATTATCGGCTTCAATAGTAATTAAATTTCCAGCATATCCAAGTCCGTTTATAAAAGTAGATTCCTTTCCAGCTCCCTGGAGAACAATTCCTTTATTTATTATCAACTTTTCATTATAAGTCCCTGCGGCTACTATAACCGATTTTCCAGGTGGAACTGTAACTATCCCCTCAGCTATGGTGTTAAAGGGGTGGGTTTCGGTCCCATCTTCTGTCCCGCTGGCATTTCCTGCATCTACATAAGTATTGGGGTCATACTCTATTATTGCGGTTACGGCAGAGCTTTGATTACCGGCGGCATCGCAAGAAGTAACCGATATATTGTTGGTTCCTTCAGAAAGATTATAAGAATAAGACCAATCTGTGGATAAATTAAGAGAAATAACTACTGTTCCGTTTAGCCATATAGAAGAGCTAGCTTCTTTATTACCAGATAAAATCTGAATAGAAATATTAGTAGGAGTAATAACCTCATTTAAAGTAGGAACTGCTGGAGAAATAGTATCTAATATAATTTTTGTGCTAGCTTCGTCACTTTCATTCCCTGCAGAATCTTGGCAAGTAATGGAAATATTGTTCTCACCCTCAGAGAGGTAAAAATCATAAGTCCAGGTAGTGCTAGGATTTACAGGAATTATTTCTATATTATTAATCCAGACAGAAGTATTGGTTTCTTTGGTACCTGATAAGGTTTGAAAAGAGATGTTGGTCGGTGAAGCTACTATATTTAAAGTAAGAACTTCTGGTGGCACTGTATCCAAAATAATATTAGCAATAACTGCAGTGCTTTCATTGCCCACATTATCTTTAGAAGTAATTGTAATACTATTGATTCTCTCACTTAGATCAAAATAATAAGACCATTCGGTAGATGAATTAATTGGAATAACTTCTATACTATTAATTAAGATAGAAGAATCCACTTCTTTAGTACCTGATAGAGCCTGTGATGAAATATTGGTTGGGGAAATAACTGCATTCAAAGTTGGTGTTTCTGGTTTAATAGTATCCAAAATAATATTAGCAATAACTGCAGTGCTTTCGTTTCCGGAAATATCTCGGGAAGTGATAGATAAATTATTTTCCCCTTCAATAAGCGGAAGAGAATAAGACCAATCAGTAGATGAATTAAGAGGTACGGCTTCTGTTCCGTTTAGCCATATAGAAGAGCTAGCTTCTTTATTACCAGATAAAATCTGAATAGAAATATTAGTAGGAGTAATAACCTCATTTAAAGTAGGAACTGCTGGAGAAATAGTATCTAATATAATTTTTGTGCTAGCTTCGTCACTTTCATTCCCTGCAGAATCTTGGCAAGTAATGGAAATATTGTTCTCACCCTCAGAGAGGTAAAAATCATAAGTCCAGGTAGTGCTAGGATTTACAGGAATTATTTCTATATTATTAATCCAGACAGAAGTATTGGTTTCTTTGGTACCAGAAAGAGTTTGGAGCGCAACATTAGTTGGAGAAAGTACGGCATCTAAGGTTGGTGCTGCTGGATTAATTGTATCCAAAACAATATAGGCAGTAACTACTGAACTTTCGTTACCAGTAACATCACGTGAAGTAATTGAAATATTATTCTCGTTCTCAATCAGTTTGAAGGAGTAAGACCAGTCAGTAGATGAATTAAGAGGTACGGCTTCTGTTCCGTTAATCCATATAGAAGAATTGGCTTCCTTAGTACCTGTCAAAATCTGTAGTGAGATGTTGGTCGGTGAAGTTACTAGATTTAAAGTAAGAACTTCTGGTGGCACTGTATCCAAAATAATATTAGCAATAATTGCAGTGCTTTCGTTTCCGGAAATATCTCGGGAAGTGATAGATAAATTATTTTCCCCTTCAATAAGCGGAAGAGAGTAAGACCAGTCAGGAGATAAATTAAGAGAAACTGCTTCGATCCCGTTAATCCAGATAGCAGTATTGGTTTCTTTGGTGCCAGATAAGATTTGAAAAGAGATGTTGGTCGGTGAAGTTACTAGATTTAAAGTAAGAACTTCTGGTGGCACTGTATCCAAAATAATATTAGCAATAATTGCAGTGCTTTCGTTTCCGGAAATATCTCGGGAAGTGATAGATAAATTATTTTCCCCTTCAATAAGCGGAAGAGAGTAAGACCAATCAGTAGATATATTAAGAGATACAACTTCAATTTCATTAATCCAGATGGAAGTATTGGCATCTTTAGTACCAGAAAGAATCTGAGTTGAAATGTTAGTCGGTGAGCTCACTTCATTTGTTGTAGGTTGGTTAGGAGGAGTTATATCTTTGATAGTTATTTTCCATTGTACGCTATCCTCAAATTCTCCATCATTTGCTAAAACTTTCACTGTTTTTATCCCCCAGTCGCCGTAATCGGAAGAATATTTCCAAGTACTTTTTGAGGCGCTACCTATTCCAGAGAAATTCTCTACTAGTTCTCCTTCTAAAAACCATTGATAATGTAAAATTGTATTCAAGTCATTATCACGTGCTTGAATTTCAAATTTTACAGAATCCCCCTCATTAATTTCAATATTTAAATTGACCGGAAAATAAGAAAGGATTTGGGGAGGGTTATTCACATTCATCACTTCAATTTCAAAGTCCTGCTGGACCTTATATTTTCCATCGGAAATTTCCACCATTACTTGATGAATTCCCACTTGATTATTAGTTGGCATCCATATAATTAAACCATTTTTTTCAGTATTAATGCTCATTCCCTCTGGTTTGATAATAAGAGAATAATTCAAGTTATCTCCATCAGGATCGCTAGCCTCTATCTGATATGAATATAGCTGATCTTCTTTAGCAGTAATGATAGGTTCAGAAATTATAACTGGGGCTCTATTTAGAAAAGGAAGAATATTTCCCAAATTTTGGCATCCCCCTATTAATATTAAAATAATTAATCCAAACAATAATACAAAAAATTTCTTCATCTCTTAATACTTCCCTTTCTTCAAATATTTTTCGATTCGCTAAGGTAATTAAGATTTACTTTTGGTATCATTCATTAATAGGTATCTTTCTATAAATAATAATAATAATAATAAAATATAGAATACCCTCAGTTCTTATTTATTTTATTTATTTTATTTTATTTTATTTTCCAAAAATTCTTACTACATTATCATGATAAATCATCCTTAACGTTTCATCATCAAGATGAAGTCCTTTATACACTGCATCTGGGTCAGTATTTTCCCGAGCTTTTTTACTCATCATCTTATAAATTGATGAAGGCAAGGTAAATTCCTCTTTCTCTAGCATATCAAAATAACTTAAAGTTACCTCCTCAATATAGCTCCTGCTTTTCGCTCGATAAGAAGTAATTACTATATCAGTCCCAAAGTTTATCCGGTCACGATATTTTTGCATAAATTCCCGGAAGGCCACAGCATTCTGAGAAATACTTTTAAATCCAGTTACTTGAAAATCAGGATGACCAAAACTTATATCAGTATAGAGATTGGGATAAGTATCAAGGAGTCTGCTTAAGAGAGTAATATTTCTTGAAGTCAAGATAAAATGAGGGGCAACAACCACTAAATTAGGGAAGGTTTTCAAAATCCTCTCCATTTGGTCCAGAAAGCGACCACTGTTTATATGATAAAGGATGGGTATTCTCTGTTCTTCGCAATATTCATATACCTCCATCATCCCAGGGTCATCTAAGGAAAGTTTGAAAAAATGATCATAAAAATAACCATGACCATTATACAATTTTAAACCTTTAGCTCCAGCTACAATACAAGCCTTTAATTTTTCCAATTTATCTTCATCAAGAGGATTTATGGTACATAAAGCAATAAATTTATCAGGATATTTTTTACTTATATTGATTATCTCTTCATTATTCTGATCATATTCAGTAAAACCGTATTTAGGATTTAAATAAAAGGTATACTTGGAAGTCCCCAATAAAACCATTTTTTCAATCTGACAGTCTTCCATCATCTTAAGGAGGATTGGTATATTGCGGAAGGATTGAACATGTTCGTGAGCATTTATAATTTTAAAAGCTGCTCTTTTCTCTCTTAGGGTTGAATCCATTTGGGTAATAAGGGGTGACGGCTGGTTATCTATCCATAAAGGTAAATATCCTATTTGCCTGAGATACCACAAAAACATCGCAGCGAGTAAAATAATTATTATGATATAAAACCACAAATCTCTTTTTTTTCTCTTTTTTACCATTTTATTAGTGATAGTTTTTTGGGTCATTTTCTTTAATTCTCCTTTGGAATAAATAACTGAAATTAATTATACACTATTTCTTAAAAAATCTTCAACTATAATTTATGACAAATTTGGTGCCTGGCACCTTTTTTGTCATAAAGGTAAAAAGGTAAAAAAAGGTGCCAGGCACTTTTTTTTACCTTTTAGACAAATTTGGTACCGGGATCTCCCATAAATAATTTGAACTATTCTAAATAAAATAGTATACTTTTACCATTATGGTAAGAAAAAACAGGAAAGAAATTGAATATAAAAATGCACTCTATCATATTATAGTTAAAGGAATTGAAGGAATAGATATTTTTGCTGATAATGTAGATAGAAATAAATTTTTACAGCTTCTGCAAAAAACCTCCAATTTATTTAAAGTTCATATATTTTTTTATGTCCTAATGGATACACATTCTCACCTTCTCTTAAAGACAGAGGAAGCAAATCTCTCTCAAGCCATGCAATTTTTAAATTCCTCTTATGCTCACTGGTATAACATAAAACATATTAGAAAAGGTCATCTCTTCCAGGATCGCTATAAAAGCCATCTTATCTTAAATCCTTTTTACCTGTATAGTGTGGCATCTTATATTAGTCTAAATCCAGTAGAGGCCGGATTGGCAGATTCTCCCGAAGAATTCCCCTGGAGTAGTTTTCAATATCTTCTCCCCGCTCCAGATAAAATCACTCCCCCTTGGCTAAAGATTGATGAATTCTTAACACTTTGTCAAACCAATCCAGATAATTTTATTAATTTTGTAAAAGAAAATAGCCAAAAAAATAACTCGGAAAAGGCTCTCCAGAATTTCAATAAAATAACTTCAAATTATATCCAAAATAAACCACCCAAAAATATAGAAAATAGGTTAGAAAAAGTTAAAGAACGATTTGGAGATATCGAAAATAATAAACACCTAAAGCATTTGCTTGTCTACCTATTAATAAAAGAAGGTTATAGAATAAAAGATATAGCAACTTCTTTAAACCTTACCCGACAAAGCGTATTAGGAATAAGCAAGAAAACTCATAAGAATTTAATTACTGATCATTTTTACCAACTCTTACTAAATCGGATTAAAACAGACCTATTGTCATAAATGAAAGGAAAAAAAGGGAAAAAAAGGTGCCAGGCACCTTTTTTTCCCTTTTTTTACCTTTTTAACCTTGGAGAAAAACATGAAAAAGACAGTATTTCTTCTTATTTATATTACTACTGTACTATTTCTATTAGTATGCTCACCAATAACTGTGCAAGCGGAAGCTAACCGTTATGATCCCAGCTTAACCTGGCAGGTTTTAGAAAGTCCTCACTTTTCGGTCTATTTTTACCCACATCAAAATAAAGATTACGAATATAATAGCGAACAGTCAGCTCAAGAAGTAGCCAATATAGCTGAAGAAGTGTATCTTAAAATTAATACCCAACTAGGCTCTCCAAAACATCGCCTGCACCTGCAGAAGATAGCTATAATTATAGAAGATTTTTCTGATTATGCCCTGGGTTTTGCTTCTTCTTTTCCACATCAAGTGATTCGCCTTTCCTTAACTGCACCCACTGCTACATCCTTTGATATGAAATTTAAAAGCTGGCTTAAAATAGTTATCACTCACGAATATACCCACTTAGCTCATTTTGAGATGACTGGTGGGCTTATTACTGCTCTTCGGGCTCTCTTTGGTCAGATAATTACTCCTAATGCCCTCCAGCCCATCTGGTCGACTGAAGGATTAGCAGTCTATAATGAAACTAAATTTACCGCTGGGGGTAGAGGTATAGATTCTCGCTATGATATGTATCTTCGTATGGCCACCCTCGAAGATAAGTTCAACACCTTAGATCAGATAGATGGTTATTATCTTACTTCCTGGCCCGATGGTACGGCTCCTTATATCTATGGTCAATCTCTCATCCATTTTATAGCCCAAAGATATGGAGAAAGCAAAGTCATTGCCTTAAGTGAGACCTTCTGTCAATACCCTTATTTAGGAATAAATTATGCCCTAAAACAGGCCATTGGTTCAAACTTAACCGAACTATATCAAACCTGGAAAGATTATCTAAAAGAAAAATATCAGCTTCAGGCTCAAAAGATTATCTCCTCAAAAAGCATTACTGAGTCTCAACAACTTACTAACTATAATTATTGGGTCGATTATCCTCGCTGGTTTTCCACACCCAATGGAGATAGAATAGCGGTTAGAGTTTCTTCTCCTCATTCTTATCCTTTCATTCAATTTATCGACCCTTTAATTTCTTCTGTTCCGGTAACTTTTTCAAATCTTTCTAATCAAAAAAGCCAAACTTTAATTAAAAGAGTCTATGGCCAGGATTCTTCTTTTAGCATCTCTGGCGATAGTTCTAAAATAATTTATTCTAAATTAGGCAATTATGAGCAGTTTTATGAATATTATGACCTTTATTTATTTGACTTAAGAACAAATAAAGAAATCCGCCTCTCTGAAGGTTTACGTGCTCGCGATCCGAACTGGTCACCTAACCCAGATAATAGTCAAATTGTGGCAGTAATTAATGAATCAGGAACAAACAACCTGGCCTTAATTAATTTACACTCCTTACACTCTTCATCCTCATCCATTAATGAAAGCCAACCTACTTATAACCCTATTAATAAAGAAGATATTATCTATTTAACTGATTTTCGTGATGATACTCAATTATATCAACCTTCCTGGTCTCCCCAAGGGGATATGATCGCTTTTTCCGCCTGGCGACAGGGCTATCAGGATATATATATTTCAAATTTTGACTCTAATTATAATTCTATTAATTCTAATAATTCTATTAATTCTAATAACAATTCTACTTTTTCTCTTTGGCCTATCTTTCAAGACCAATATAATGACCTTAGCCCTTGCTGGTCTCCTGACAGCAAATATCTCTTCTTTTCTTCTGACCGCACCGGAATTTATAATATCTTTGCCTTTTCATTGCCTGATAAAAAATTATATCAAGTAACCAATGTCCTGGGTGGAGCCTTTCAACCGGCCATCTCTCCTGATGGCCAACAATTAGCCTTTATCAATTATCATACTACTGGATATGAGCTTCATCTTATAAAAATAGACCCTGAACAATGGGCTGAAATAAAATATGACAAATCACTAATCATCCCAGTTCAAAAAACTAATTTATTTAATCTATATAGCACTCTACCTAAAAACCAAATGGCTTTATTAAATAATTACCCTGTCCATCCCTATTATTCTTTTACTACTTTCTGGCCTCCTACCTACTGGATTCCCGCTGTTCAAATCACCGAAAACGATTTGGGAATTGGCTTTTCAACTGAATTACAAGATGTACTGGGATTTTATTCTATCCCTTTGACGGTTACTTATGGGTTGCTCAGTAACAACATAAATTATAATTTGAGCTATTATAATTACCGTCAATTACCCATTATCAATTTTTACCTTTCTGGGAAAACTGCTCTTGCTTCTCAAAATGAAAAATTAGATCAAAATTCTTCTTCTGCTCTTACATCTAATGAAGTCTCACCTACTTCCTGGTGGGAAGAAGGAAAAACCGGCATTAATTTATACTTTCCCTTTAAAGGAAAAACTTCTTCCCCTACAAATTCTCGTTCTTACAGACAAACAGTTTCTTTGGGGTACCAATATGAAAAATTTTCTTCTTCTGACACAACAACTACCTTAGATACCGACCAAGAAAAAATCGCCAGCCTAAGATTAGGCTACTCCTATTCTGATGCAGAAAAATATGGATTCTCTATCAGCCCCGAACAAGGCCACTCCTTCTCTCTAACCTACGAACATGCCGATAAAGCTTTAGGCAGTGATTATACTTTTAATAAATTATTATTTGATGGGAGACAATTCCTTCCTCTTCCCTTTCTTCATCAGGTATTAGCTTTCCGTTTAGTTGCTGGCTGTAGCTCATCGAACCTATTAGAATCAAATTTAGATAAAGAAAAATTTAAATTAGGAGGCTACAATTCTGCGGACAATCTGAGTGATGTTGAGGTGAATACTTTTCCGCTTCGGGGGTATAAATCTGCCACTCTTGCCGGGAACAATTTACTTTTAGCCAATTTAGAATATCGTTTCCCTTTGGCCAACATCGAGCACAGCATTAAACTAGGACCTATCTCCCTGTTCTTAGAAAGACTTTCTGGTGTCTTCTTCGTTGATCTAGGAAATGCCTGGGAAAGTGCAAACCTAAATATAAATACTGAAAAAGATGAAATCAATTCTAATTGGCAGGACTTTAAAGCCAGTATGGGAGCAGAATTAAAAGCAGACTTCAATCTTAAATATGACTCTCCCTTTACTCTAAGATTAGGAGCAGCCAAAGCACTAATCGACCCCAAAGGATATGATATCTATATCACTTTAGGTACTTCTTTCTAAGAAGGTAAAAAAAGGTAAAAAAAAGTGCCAGGCACCTTTTTTTACCTTATGACAAATTTAGTGCCTGGCACCTTTTTTTACCTTCTTTATAATAAACCTACTTTACTATGGTCACCTAAGATAAATTCGTACACTAAGGGCAAGTCTTTAGAATGATAAATTCGTACATCTTTACCAATCAGACACCTTTGCATTCGCCCTCGTATATTCTCTATTTTAGTCTCTTCTATAACTACACTATATTCAATTTCGCTTTTTTTTATTTCTACTCCATCAGAAAGAGAAGTAAAAGGACCGATATAGGAATCAATTACTCTAACTTTGTTTCCAATTATTACTGGTCCTAATATTTTAGAATTAATAATTTCTGTACTTTTCCCAATTTTAACCCTTCCTAAAATCTGAGAACTCTCATCTACCATCGCTTCACTAATATCTCTTTCCATATCTTCTAAAATTAAACGGTTAGCTTCTAAAATATCTTCCGGTTTCCCGGTATCTTTCCACCAGCCCTTAATAACTTCAGCTCCAACCTTATAACCATTATCAATCAACCATTGGATCGCATCGGTAATCTCTAATTCCCCCCGAGCAGATGGCTTTATACTATCAATAGCCAGATGAACATTTTTATCAAAAAGATAGACCCCTATTAAGGCTAAATTACTGGCTGGCTTCTGAGGTTTTTCTACTACCCTTACTACCTTTCCATCTTCCAGCTCAGCAATGCCAAATTGTCGAGGATTATCCACCTTCGTCAATAAGACAAAGGCATTATAATCTCCCTCCTTACACTTTCTTATATAAGGTTTTACTCCATTTTTTAAAAGATTATCTCCCAAATACATTAAAAATTTATCTCCCCCTAAAAAATCGCGCGCCATTACCACCGCATGAGCTAACCCCAAAGCCTCCTTCTGTTCAATATAGGAAATATTTACCCCCCACTTAGCTCCATTACCTATTTCTTCTTTGATGTCCTCTCCAGTCTCCCCGATAATTAACCCGATATCTTTTATCCCACAGTCTCTAATTGCCTCAATTCCGTAAAACAAAACTGGTTTATTAGCAATAGGGATTAAATGCTTAGCACTCGTATAGGTAAGTGGCCTAAGACGAGTTCCTTTTCCAGCGCAAAGTATTATCGCCTTCAATTCAGTTCCCCCTTCTCTTAAAATAATATCTTCCCAATATTTCGGCCTAGAATTTTCCCTGCATCTATTAATATCTTAGGACTTTTAAGCGCTTCTTTAAACACCACTGAATGATTTTCGAAATTAGCTATCTTTTCTATAAATTTTGTATTTTTCTTAAATACTAAAAATATTTTCCCCAACTCATCATGGTTTAATTTTTCATAGACTTGCCGTGCCTTTAATCCAAAATTAATCTCTCTCCCGAATTTTCTCTTCCATCTTCTATCATATTCAGCTATCTTACCTTCCCGAATACAATCTACCAAAATCTCTGCCGCTTTTAAGCCGTAATAAATACCTCCTCCGGTTAAGGGTTTTATCTGACCAGCAGCATCACCTACTAAAACAATATTTTTATAATAAGTATTACTCGCTAATCCCAAAGGAATAATTCCGGCTAATTTATCCACAATTTCACCTTTAATATTATATTTTTTTATAAAATTATCTAATTGCTGCCATCCATTTTGAGCAATAATTCCTAGACGGATAATTTCCTTATTCTCGGGAATAATCCAGATAAAAAAGGGGATACCTTCACACATATGTACTTTAGTAATATTTAGATCAGAATCAGAAATAGCCTTATCCAATTTTATTCTATATTGCATTCCCACATAACCATATTTTTTATTATATATTCTAGCTCCTTCTCTCCTTTTCCCTTTAAACTCTTCTAAATCAAAATCAATAAACTTCCTTACTTCTGATTTTGGCCCATCAGCCCCAATCACTAAGTCAGCATAAATATCCTCTACATTAGTGTTAACTACGTAACCAGACCCTTCTCTCTTTATCTCCACTAACTTCTTTCCACACTCTACCTTTAATCCTCGGCTTAGCTCTTGATCAAACCTCTCCCGATCTATTACATAAGCCACCCCTGGTCTTTTAATTAAAAAGTTATTATCTCCATGAATAATTAAGGCTCCATCAATTTGATTTATAATAGAAGCCTTCGAAAGAGGTAATAAAGTATTGTTAAAGACCTGTCTTCCTACAATCCCTGCACAACTCATTGGTCTTCCTACTTCATTATGTTCTTCAATTATGCGTATAGACGACCCCACCCCATAATGCTTTAAGAGCTGAGCGGTATAACATCCTGCTGGCCCAGCACCAACAATAACTATTTGCATATAAATTCCTTATATAACATATTCTTTATGGACAAAAAAGGTAAAAAAAGGTGCCTGGCACCTTTTTTTACCTTTAGGACAAATTTAGTGCCTGGCACCTTTTTTTACCTTTTAAGCATTTCTCGATTAGGTCTATAACTTGGTACAATTTCCTGCAACTTTCTAACAATCCCTTCACTATCCATCTGCTTAGCCAGCACTTCTAACTCTTTAATATCCTCATCCAACTTCTCTCCATCAACATCTTCAGTCTGAGCAATAAAAATCTTCTCGTGCCCGCTTTCTCCCAGCACCTTACTTCGTTCTTTTTCGGTTAATAATTCTTCAAATAATTTCTCCCCTGGTCTTGATCCAATAAACTCTATCTTAATATCCTCATCGGGTATAAAACCGGATAACTTGATTAAATCCCGGGCTAAATTCACTATTTTTACTGGTTCACCTATATTTAATACAAATACTTCCCCTGCAAGGCCTAATCCTCCAGCCTGTATTACCAGCTGGCTTGCTTCAGCAATGGTCATAAAGTATCTCTCCATTTCTTGGTCAGTTATGGTAATAGGACCACCTTCAGCAATCTGCTTCTTAAAGGTGCGGATTACACTTCCACTGCTGTCCAATACATTTCCAAAGCGAACCGCCACAAAATTAGTCTTACTCTTTTTCCCATACATTTTTAGGATCATTTCAGCTACTTGCTTACTTGCCCCCATTACACTGGTAGGATTAATAGCCTTATCGGTAGAGATCATTACAAAATTATTAACCTCATATTTATCTGCTAACTCCACTAAATTTTTAGTTCCCAGGATATTATTACTCACTGCCTCATCAGGATGATATTCCATCATAGGAACATGTTTATGGGCTGCAGAATGAAAAATTACCTCTGGTTTAAAACTCCTAAATATATTTTCCATTTTTTCTCTATTTCTAATATCTGCTACCATTATATTAAGCTTCAAATCGCCATACTCCTTTTTTATCTTTCTTTCCATATAAAAAAGACCATTTTCACTATGGTCTAAGATCATTAATTCTGAAGGAGAATATTTACCTACCTGTAAGCTTATTTCTTCACCAATAGAGCCTGCTCCCCCGGTGATCATTACTTTCTTCCCTTTTAGATATTTAGATATTTCTTCTATCTTTAAATTAATCGGTTCTCGATTTAATAAATCCTCTACTTTGACCTCCCTAATGCGAGAAACACTGACTTTATCGCCTAATAATTCATACAAACCTGGCACAATCTTTATTTTAATATCCCTTTTCTCTATCTTATCTATAATTCTTCTAACCACATTACCTCTGGCGGAAGGGATAGCAATAACTACCAGGCCAACTTTTTCTTGATCCATAACCTCATTAATCTGATCAATTGGGCCTAATACTTTTTTGTTACGAATTATCTTGCCAATTTTAGCCCTATCATCATCCACAAAGCCGACCAATACACCTAAATCTTTTCTTTTCTCTATTTCTCTACAAATAATTTCCCCGGCATCTCCTGCTCCTACAATTAATATCCGCTCTTCTCTTCTCTTTAAAGGGGTCCTTCCTTCCCAATATAATCTCCAGAGTAATCTGCTTCCTCCTATAAAGGCCAGACTAAAAAACCAGGTCAAAGCTATTACTGTTCGAGGAAGAGGAAGGCTATGCACTATATTTAAACCCAGATAGGATACAAATACCCCCGCAGTAACTACTTCCGTAATTAAAAAAAGGTCGCCTATACTCAAATATCTCCACATCCGGGTATATAGCCTGAAAAATAAGGCGAATATGAAAAAAGATACCGAAAGATAAATCAGTGACTCTGGACCAAGAAAAAAATAAGCATCCCACTCTTTGCCAAATCTTAATAACAAAGATAGAATAAAAGAAATATTTATAAAAACTAAGTCTAAAACTACCCAAAAAAATTTCCTGATGATTTTATCCACCAAATTCCTCCGCTCTTCTATTAATAATTCCCCGATTTCTTTACTTATGCTTACAATACTTATAAATATTGAACTATTTCTGTTTCCCTTTTACTCTTTTTTACTATTCTGGTTTTTCGGAAATCTTGGTCAATAATTTTAGGATAAGCAATTTATTTTTAATAAACATATCGATTGCCTGCCAACGAAAGTTAAGATATCGATGAGCCAACCTATTCCTTTGCATAGCTATTTTAGCCAATATTTCTTGTTCTTCTTCAGAAAATCCCAATCTCTGAGCACATTCACTTAACGCCTGAGCATAACTCTCTGCCGAAATACCTTCTTGAGTAAGAATAGTACCACATATTTCAATCAAGGCAGTAAAGATATTTTCTATGGTTCGGTCCATTAGTTTCTGTAGTTTACGATCTTCTTTATAATCTTTCCAGATTTTTGTACTATAGTCTTCTTCAAATTCTTTTATCTCGGTGGCTATAAATTGTAAAGAATCGGTAATCCTTCCTTTGGCATAATTAAATTCAGGCATGGATGATCTCCTTTATAATGTCTTGGGCAACTTTCCTCTGCCAGGTAATACCAAAAATTTGAAAATCCTCCATTTGATAGATTGATTCTAATTTTAACTGTATATATTTATCCTTATCTTTAATATACAAAGGCATTCCTAAAATTATAGCATTGTAATAAAGCATAGGATGAGGGAAATCACTATAGATAGGAATAATATTTACTTCTCGACCCAAATCTTTGCTTAATTCATAAGAGATCTGAGTAATTAAGGCAAAAAGAGATTCTTCAGTTTTGATTGGAGAGGAGAAAAGTAGGGCTAAATCTAAATCAGAATCATAGTGAGGATATCCTCTGGCCCAAGAACCATACAGGAAAACCATTTCAATATGATACCCCGATGCCTCCTGTTTAAAATAATCTTTTAGTTTTAGAATGATTTTTTCTTTTTGTATTTTTAGGGATTTTTCCATTTTTTTATCAGGCTCCCAGTAATATAGAGCTAAATAACCAACATTTATTTTTTATCTTATCTCTTTATCTTATCTGCTATAAAGACTAATTCTTCAGCCAATTAAGTATTTCTTTTTTAAAAGCCTTGAAAAGTTCTAATTTTTCCAACAAATATTGATATACTCTCCTGCGATCGATTTCCCCGTATTCGTGAATTGCAAGTAGCGTTCCGCCAATCCATAAAGATGAAAATCTTCCAAAAACTCCTCTGGGCATGATCTCGCTCCAAAATTATCTCTCCTTAAAGGATTCCTTTTTTTTCTTCCTAAGAGGCGACCCCCTTTGGGGTTTCATACTTTATCGGTAAAAGCCTTTCTAAATTCACCCGTTTTAAGGCACCGAGAATCTCAATACCTATAACTCTTTCATCTTTTCCTATATCCAACACAATATCTTCAGAAATTCGCTTGTTCACAACTTCCTGTTTTCTTTCATCTAAACGAATATAGAGAAGATCTGTTTTGTCATTATAAAGAATGTTCATTTTATTTCACCTCACATTTTCCTCGTTTCTCTGATCGTTCTAAGGTGTGTTGATCGATTTGTATCTCCATATTTACTCTTTCTTTGGCTTACATATTGCCAATACTCTTTATCCATATGTAAAATTATAACACATATTAAAAAATTAAAATAGCATCAACCTATAATGTTGGATCGAATGAATTCAACCCCTACATAATAGCTAAAAAGTAGCCTGTCCCCGTTTTCGTACGCTCAACGCTGTACACTAATATGCATTTTCCCTTCACCTAAAACCTACACCATAATACATCAAACCTATCCATTCGTGTAGAGCATAAAAATTATTATTTAATGCCTCTTTCTGCTCCCTCATCACCTGCTGCCGGAGAACCCAGGACCATACCTCCCGATAGAATCACCATTACCGTATCCCCTATCTCTTCTTTACTTAATGGTGCAAAAGAATAGGGAGAGTAATCATCTTCAGATATACTAATAAAATTAAAAGCAAGAAAAGACCGGGAGGAAATATTATCTGCTCTATAGCTTTACGAAAAAATAAAAAATCCCACACTTTATCCCTCCTCCCATTTTCCATAAAATATATAAACGGTCACTGTTATTATCATATCCTTCTCGATAATATCGAATACTTCAACTCTTCTCTGCTCATAGTATTTGTGGTGTCGTCTCTGCTTGAAATCATATACCCTGGCTCTTCCAACACGTCCATATTTAGCTGAAATAGAAAAGCCGGTTCAGTCTATCAGTAAG
>Ga0210056_1000089_pt1 | contig 59249 bp, 47 predicted proteins | sample CryGeyCG2014_080_2_FD_183965 | JGI IMG/M metagenome (GOLD analysis project Ga0210056, IMG submission 183965) | Groundwater microbial communities from aquifer - Crystal Geyser CG07_land_8/20/14_0.80 (SPAdes) (version 2) | ecosystem: Environmental > Aquatic > Deep subsurface > Groundwater | place...
CCGGGATACTGTATTCTTAATGGTCGGGTCATCGTGATGAATCTTATAATGCAAATAAGATCCGTTTGTCAAGTATAAAGATTTGACCCCCTATATATACCCCCCCTATATATACCCTATATATATTTTCCCAACCATCCAAATCATAGCTCTTGATCTCTCTAAACGCTTGCTTTACACTTACAATCGCAACACCGGACATGGGGTACCTCCTATCGAGTTAGGTTGATAAATGAAAAACCTTTCCAACCTCGTTAATGTACCCCATTCCTTTCCCTGACACAAAGAATGATACATTACCTGAATCAACAATCCCTTGACAGCGATTCACTGACATCTTATTCTGAACCGGTCTCTTTTCGGATCACCATTTTAAGGCTGAGATTTTAGGAGTACCCATGATCCTCACCGCAGACTGCATCCTTCCTGTCTCCTCCCATCCCCTGTACCATGGCGCAGTGGCCATTCAGGGTTCGAAGATCCTGACTGTGGGTGACGAACCATCCATCTGCCGCAGGTATCCGGATCTTCCGAGGCGGGACTTCAAGGGGTGTGTGCTGATGCCGGGACTGGTCAATGCCCATACGCACCTGGAGCTGACCCTGCTCCGGAACCGCCTCTCCCATCAGGGGGACTTTATCTCCTGGATTCTTGATCTGATCCGAGAAAAAAGAAAGATGACCCCGGATGAAATTGAGGAATCCATACGGGCCGGAGCGGAGCAAGGCCTGTCATCCGGGACGACCTGTTTCGGCGAGATCACCAATACACCCATCAGCCCTGAGATCCTGAGAGAGAAAGGTCTCCGAGGCGTGGTCTTCTTTGAAGTCCTCGGCAGGGACGAAAAAGATCCTGAACATTGGAAAAATGAACTGACCGGGAAGATCCGGAGCCTCCATGAGAGTCAAGGCGGACTCATCACCATGGGCCTCTCCCCGCACACACCTTATACCCTCTCCGAGGAGCGGCTGTACGTACTGTCCGGGCTTTTGAAAAAAGAATCTTTGCCGTATACCATGCATGTGGCCGAGTCCCGTGAAGAGCAGGAATACTTCCTTGAACATAGCGGGGGGATCAAGTCCCGCCTGTTCCCTGCCGTGGAATGGCAGGATCAGCCCGATCCCAAGGAGGTCGTCTCTCCGCTACTGTACCTGGACAGGCTCGGGCTGGTCACGGACCGGCTCCTGATCGCGCACGGCGTGCACCTTTCCCCCGGAGACATGGACCGGATCCGGAAGGCAGGGGCCAAGGTGGTGGTCTGCGCCCGGAGCAACCAGATGCTCGGTGTGGGCCGGCCTCCGGTTCCGGCCCTGATTCAAAAAAAGATCCCTGTAGGGCTCGGTACGGACAGCCTGGCCAGCAACACCACGCTTTCTCTCTGGGATGAGATGCGGCATGTTTACTCATCATTCAAGGACTCATCATCCATGACAGCGGATTCTCTCCTGAGGATGGCCACGCTGGGCGGGGCCGAGGGGCTGGGACTTGCATCGGAGATCGGATCCATCAAAACAGGAAAGGAGGCCGATCTGATCGCGGTGGAATGGAAGCGGTCAAGCGTAAATGATCCGGCCTCGGATCTGATCAGCAGAACGGATAACCGTCATATCCGCATGGTGATGGTGGGAGGGAGGATACTGATCAGTAGGGGAATATAGGGTTCAAGGGGCCAAGGGGTCAAGGGGTCAAGGGGTCAACTTTGTGGGATCCTTGTAGAAGATCGGATTGGCGACGATCCGGTACTTGTCCGCCCGGACTACGGCACGGACATATCCTTTGGCCCTGCTCGGTGTAATATCCTGTATCACATTGAGAGGGGTCTTCCCTTCGAGGGTGTAGAGGGTCTTTCCGGAATCGATGATCTCGATCCGGACGGGGACCTGAGCCGCATCACTGAAGTTTACGCTAAGATGAAGATTCAGTGATTCTCCGCGGGTTTCCACGGTCCCTCCGGAAATCTCGCTTTCCCCGTCTTGAGAGGCCAGTGAAAATGAATTCAGGCGGATTTTGGAATCCCCCCCCTGATACACGGCATACATCCTTCCATTGCGCATGGCGTTCAGGACTTGTTCACAGGTCTTTTCCTGAACCCAGAACACGGTCTCTCCCCTGTCCAGATAGGACCACGAGTTCTGCCCCTGCTTGTGGAAGTCCAGGCCGCAGAGCCCCCAGACCGGTTTTTTTCTTCCCCCATCACAGTATCGGATCAACGCCTGGTCCCATTCCTTGCCCGGCTCCGTTGCATGGATCGTATCCCCGTAGAGGGATTCGAATCCGGTATAACCATGGGTTGTGATGAGATCCGACGCATACTTTTCTGTTTGCATAAAAACTCTGGGGATTTTGAATCTTAGGATTTTTTTGTCGGGCCCGGTTTCGGTGACCCCGTAGTTCGCTTCCGGATGGGCCCAGAAGGTCATGCCGCCGTGCGCATCCGCATAATCAATGACCTCCTGGAATGGGGCTGCCCCCTGATTCCCATGGTAAGGATCGAAGAGTGAACTCTTGAACGGGTGGGCATTCAACGCTCCCAGGACGCCGAGGAGGAGTAAAATCCGCCCGGCAGTTTTGTAGATTCCCTTCCAGGTGATCAGGACCAGGCTCAAGAGAATGATCCCGAAGAATAGAAGGAACCGGGGAAGGAGTTTCATGACATACCGGGTCGAGAACCCGCTTTCGAGAATGGGGAGATGTTCAATGTCATCAGGGTTGGTCAGCCCGATCACATGGATATGTTTTCTCAACCCGTGGACCGTCAGGTTCCCCTTGAAGATGGATCCGGTCCAGTAATAAAACGGGGCGGATTCGATCCCCGGTATTAAAATCATGTCCGGGTTCTCGGCATTGAGCTTGTTGACCGCATCAAGATATTGACGCGCCCCCCGCTTCAGGACAGAGTTCCGTGAAAAGCCCAAGGATAGCAGATGACGGAAGGGGGGGATCCCATAGGACAAGGCGATGCGATCATGGTCGGTCAGAACGATCACGTCCAGCCCGCGTTTCCTGGCCATGTCGACCAGATCGGAAAGGGTATGGTCCCCGCTGCTGAAATCCGAGGAATGGACATGCACGGCGCCGGTCAGGGGTAGAAAGCCCTCGGCATGGGCTGATCGGCATGGAGTCATGATCCAAAGCGCCGCGCACAAAAGGAAAATAACCCGGATCATGCATCCCTTCATGAGACCTCCATGGCATCGCGTAGGAGATCCTGAACAAGCCCCTGGTTCCCCGGATAATCAACTGCACGGATCTTCAGCTCGACCTTTTGCTCCGACAGGGGGCCGAAGAGATCGGCCCTCATGTTTTCAAAGATCGTCTTCAACCGTTCGACCAGGTAATCCTTGCCCTCTCCTTGCTCCGGGGTCAGGATCACGAAGGATTCGTTTCCAAGAAAGGAAACCAGATCGCTGGACCGGATATTCTCCTGAAAGAACCGCCCCACAGACCGGAAGCGTTTACGCCTTTCCTCGATCTTCTTGAATGGATCCAAGAAAGAAATGAGCCCTTTGATCTCAAAGATCAGGAGCGAGAACTTCCGCTTGTCATAACGATCACAGCTGTTGATCTCCTCGATGACCCTGCGGGTAAAATACCGGTAGCTGCTGAGGCCGGTCTCTTCGTCAAGCATGGATTCTTTTTCCGATTCACGCAGGCGGATGGCCATCTTCTCTTCAATAAATGCGAGGGTCTTGATCCCGAGCATGATCCCCATGGCGATCAGGAGAAGGATGATCAGCGTGTAATCCACAGGGATCAGGGTCAGGACAAACGCCGTAATCCCGAGATGGATGCAGAAAAAATAGATCAGGAGCACCACGTTCTTCTCACTGATGCCGAGCCTGACCAGCCGGTGGTGCAGATGTTCGTGATCGGCCGAGAAGAGATCCCGCCTGACCCTGCTCCGCCGGATCAAGGCCATCAGGGTGTCGAGCACCGGCACCGCCAGTGCGGAAAGGGGAATCAGGAGCGCCATGACCGTCGCGCTCTTTTGTATGCCGTGGATACCGATGACCGACAGAACAAAGCCGAGGAACATGCTCCCCGCGTCGCCGAGAAAAATCCGGGCAGGGAAAAAATTGTGGTGAAGAAACCCCAGACAACTCCCGGCCAGGATGGCCGTGATGACCATGTCCATGGGATCGTTCCGATTGATGGCCACGGCAAAAAGCGTCACGGAGACAATGAAGGCAATGCCTGAGGCCAGGCCGTCCAGACCATCAATGAGATTCATGGCATTGACCATGCTCACGACCCAGATCACCGTGAGAATCCCGCCCATGATTGCGCCAAAATGGATCTCTCCGCCGAATGGATTGGTCAAGACCTCGATCCGGAAGCCCAGGACGGCAAGGATGACCCCTGCAGCGGCCTGCCCCATGAGTTTCACGCTGGGACGGACTGAACGGATATCGTCGATCAGGCCGGTGATCAGGATCAGGCCTCCGCCGAAAACAAAACCGAACATGACCCTGCGCCCCTCAATGGAGATACTGGGAATGTAATAATAATAGACCGCCATGAAGACCGTCAGAAAAGAAACGAAGACGGCGATCCCCCCGAAGTAAGGAATATTTCTGGAGTGGATCTTCCTCCCGCCGGGCCGGTCCACACATCCCAGCCTGAGGGCCAGGCGTCCTGCAAGGGGTGTCAGAATCCAGCAGAGCAGGAGGGAGGAAATAAAGAGGACCGAATAAAATGCCGGTGAATCCATGATGTCACCCGACCTTCCCTTTGCTTTTAAGTCCCCCTTTGCAAAAGGGGAATGGAGGGGGATTTCTGGTCGTGCATGTGAAAAAATCCCCCCTAACCCCCTTTTTCCAAAGGGGGGAAAACATCCAGAGGTCTAAACTAACAAATTTTAAGATAGACATCATACAACGCCGTGATTTCTCTGACCATGGTCCCGGCGTCGTATTTCTCGTTGATTCTTTTCCTCGCGGCCTCGCCCATCTTTATGATTAATTTCGGCTCCCGCATCAACCTGAGCACGGCATCGGACAGGGCGGCCGGATCTCCCGGCGGAACAAGCAATCCGGTGACGCCCTCCACAACCACATCGGGAATCCCTCCCACATTGGACGCGACAACCGGCTTGCCGCAGGCGCCGGCCTCGAGGAGGACGCGGCCCATCCCTTCAAAAAACGAGGGGAGGATACAAAGTTCGCATAAAGAGGTGATCTCTGCAATCTTCGTCCGGAATCCCGCGAAGACCACAGAACTCTCAATCCTTAGATTCCTGCTCAGTTCCTCAAGTTTCGGCCTGAGGGGGCCTTCTCCTACCAGAAGAAGCTTGGCATCCGGTATCTCTTTCACCACATGGGCCATGGCGGAAAGCGCGACGTCATGCCCCTTCCCTTCCCAGAGTTTCGAGACAAACCCGATGACGCGGCTCTTTTTGTCAAGTCCGAGTTCCTCCCTGAGACTCCCTTGTTCCTTTTTCCCGTATCCATGAAACGCATTCAGGTCAATCCCGCTGTAGATTTTCGAATACGATGCCCCTCTCAGGATCCCTTCCTTCCCGGCCCAGTCAATCATGGGCTGGGAAATAAAGATCGTATGATCCGCCCAGGGAGCAGCCAGTCTCTCCAGAAGCCTGAAGATCGTGCGGCGCAGAAAGAACTCTGACTGGTGAAAGGCAAACCCATGCACCGTGTGGATGATAACCGGCGTCCCTGCGAGCCTTCCCGCCAATCTTCCGAGGAAGCCTGCCTTGGAGTTGTGGGTATGGACGATGTCGATCTTCTCCCGTCTGAGGATCCTGATGATCTCAAAGAGCGCAAGGACGTCCTTCAGCGGGTGAATCGGCTGGACCAGGTTTCGTACTTCATGGACCTTCATCCCGGCCTCCCGCACGATCTCGTTCAACTTTCCTCCTGGGGCGCAAGCCAGGGCCGATTCAAAACGATCAACGGGAATCCCCTTCATGGTCAGGTAGGTATTGATCCCGGAGCCGCTCACCACGGGGAGGGTATGGACATGAAGGACCCTGATTCTCTTCACAGGCATGTCTCCTGTCTCAAGGCGAGACGCTCAACGATTTTTTGAAAGACCTCTTCAGGCCGGATCTTTCTCATGCATTCCCGCTCTGTGCATGTAAAATCCGTGCACGGGCTGCATGACACAGGGTGATGAATGACCACATGGAACCCTTCAGGCCCATACGGTCCATACCGGCCGGGTTTCCCAGGCCCGAAGAGAGCGATCACGGGTATTCTTAGGGCCGCGGCAAGATGCATGGGGCCCGTGTCATTGGTCACCATGAGATCAGAGGTCTCGATCAATGCCGCAAGTTCCGGAATGCGGAGTCTCCCCACCAAATCCGCCGCCCTTGCTTTCATCTTCGTGATGACGCCATCAGCCACAAAACGGTCCTCCTCCCCCCCGACAAGGATGAGCCTTGCGGAAATCCTTTCGGAAAGCAGATCACCGAGCACGGCAAAATCCTCCTCAGGCCAACGCTTGTACACGGCATCCCCCCCTATATTCAGGATGATGCAGGGGCCTTCCCCTGATGAAATCCCTTGCCGGTCCAGAACCTTTTGCAGAGATGCACGATCCCGATCATCCACAAAAAACTCGGGACCATCGCCCGGATCAAAAGCTCCCAGCAGGTTGACCACATCCAGGTTCAGTTCCACCTCGTGCCTTTGTTCATAAGACGGATCATCCCACGAATCGAAGATCGAAAGATCGTAGAATCCTCCCCTGCCGTCCGTGTTTCTTCCGGCCGTCAATCCTGCCTTGATGGCCTTGCAAAGGATCTTCATCCTGAAGGCCCCTCTGTCCGAGAAGAGGTGATAAAGGTTGATCAGCAGGTCATACCGTTTTTTCCTCAACCGGTAGAGCAGGCTGAGAATATCCCAAAGATCCTTGACCTTGATCCGGTTGGCCATGCCCTGGGTTCGGATCACATAGATATCGTCCAGATAAGGGCAATGCTTTAAGAGATCCTTGCACTTCGGGGTCGCCAGAAGATCAATGGCCGCATCAGGGAACCTTGCGCGGAGCGCCCTGAGCGCCGGAACGGCAAGAATCAGATCACCGATCCCCGCCGCCTTGACCACCAGGATCCTCTTGGGAAGAAATCCGCCGCCTCTCATCATCACCTTACCTTGTCTGACTTGGTGGCCCTGTTCGTAAATAGGATGAAGCATCGAGAGGATCGTAGGGTGGTCTCATCAAGGCGCGCGACTGAGGCGTAACCTCTGTGGTACGTCGCAGGGAGCGCAACTTTGATCCGAACGCCCTACGGTACTCGAATGCCATCGTATTTACGAATAGGGCCACACATAACAGACTCCTTTTCCGGACATGCCTCCCGGTCCATAAAGAGCCTGCACCATATCTCAAAAGTCAGCAGCGCCCAGATCTGGTGGGTGAGGACCTGCCTCCCCTGGAAATGGTCTTCGATCATCCGTTCAACAAAACCGGCGTTAAAGACCCCTCTTCCCATGGCTTGCTGCGACAAAAGGGTCTCGCGTACGAACCCCTGCAGGTCCCGTTTGAACCACGCGCCGATCGGCACCATGAAGCCCTGTTTCTTCTTCATCAGAATCTCTCGAGGAAGCACATCTTTCATCATGGACTTGAGCATTCCCTTTAAATGCCACCCGTTCATCTTGATCTTTGCCGGGACATTGATCATGAATTCGATCAGATGATGGTCGCAGAAAGGAACCCGAAGTTCCAGGGAATGGGCCATACTCATGGCGTCGCCCATGAACAGGAGGTCATCAGGAAGGTAGGTGTTCAGATCAAGATAGGATACCCTCTGCACCTCATCGAGTTTTGTCTCCTGACCCATGAACGTCCTGTGGATATCGGTCTCATCACAGCTCACGAGCAGATCCTTGAAGTCATCCGAATACAGGGCCCCTTTCATCTCCGGGCTGAAAAAGGAGATCCAGCTTAGATACCGTGACACCGGATCCATGAGCCCTCCTCTGACAAACCGTTTGATCCATCCGGCGACATTCCTGCTCCGTGTACTCTCGGGGAGCCGTCCGGCCAGGGGAGAGAAGAGATACCTTCTGACGGAATAGGGAACCGAATCGTAGATCCTTGAGAGCCGGACGCCCAGGTATCTCGGATACCCGGTGAAGACCTCGTCCCCTCCGATCCCGCTCAAGGCAACGGTCACGTATCTTTTCGTCTCCCGTGAGATCAGATAGGTCGGGATGGCGGATGAGTCCGCGAAAGGCTCGCCCATCGCGCGGATGATTTCAGGGATCAGAGACACCACGTCCGGCTGGAGGATGAATTCGTGATGATCGGCGCCGAAGAAATCGGCCGTCATGCGCGCTGAATCGAGTTCGTTATAGGAGGCATCCTCCTCGCCGTAACCGATGGAGAAGGTCTTGACCGGCCCGCCGGAATATTCGGACATCAGGGCCACAAGGCTTCCGGAGTCCATCCCTCCGCTCAGGAATGCCCCCAGCGGGACATCGCTCACCAGGTGCATCCGGACGGATTCACGAAGCAGGGATTCCGCCTCTTCCCTGTATTCAGCCTCGCGGCGGCCTGTTAAACGGGAATGACCCTCCTGCAGATGAAGATTCCAATACCGCCTGATCCTGATCTTCCCCCTGCAATACGTCAGGGTATGGCCCGGAGGAAGCTTTCGGATGGAACGGAACATGGACTTGGGCGCAGGCACATAGAGGTAGGTCAGAAAATCATTCAAAGCCCCAGGATCCAACCCGTCCGTGGATATCCCGGCGCTTAGAAGGGCCCTGACTTCAGAGGCGAAAACAAGGCATTTCCCGTCAAAGGTATAAAATAGAGGCTTGATCCCCAGCCGGTCCCTGGCAAGAAAGAGGGTCTCTTTTTCTCTGTCCCAGACGGCAAAGGCAAACATCCCCCGAAGATGGTTGAGACATTCCTCGCCGTATTCTTCATAGAGATGGACGATGACCTCGGTATCCGATGAGGTCGTAAACTTGTGGCCGCGCCGCGCCAGCCCGGAGCGTATTTCATGAAAATTATAGATTTCTCCATTGAATACGATCCAGACGGATGCATCCTCGTTAGAGATCGGCTGACGGCCCCCCTGACAATCAATGACGGCAAGACGCCTCATGCCGAGGGTGACCTCCTTTTCTGAAAAGATCCCCTGATCATCCGGGCCTCGGTGAAAAAGGGCATCACACATCCTCTCCACGCACGCCGGGTCACTTTTCCCCGCAATCCCTGCAATTCCGCACACAAGGTCTCCAAAAGAGTGAAATGATGGAAGTTGAATGAACTAAAAGCGTTTTTATTTTATTTTAATACACTTAGCCCATTTAGACAATATTTTATTCACCAAAAATATGACAAAAAAGAATCTGGAAGGGTCTGCAAGAGTATCTTCAGATTGGATCGGACAGCAGAATTTTCAGGTCCAGAACAATCAACAGCCGGCCGTTCAATCGGATCACCCCATGGATGAATTCCGCAGGAGATTGGGATTCAAAAAACGATGGAACGGGATCAATAGATGATGCCTCAATTCTCAAGACCTGAGACATGGAATCCACGGCCAGCCCCGATACCTTGCCGTCATCGTTCACGACGATAACCCGTGAATCTTCCGGTGAGGGAGCGGAAGAAGAGATTCCGAGTCTTTTCCTTAAATCCACAATCGGGATGATTTTTCCACGGAGGTTCATCACTCCCATAAGAAAAAACGGCGTCTTGGGGACGCGGGTAACTTCGGGAATACGGAGTATCTCTTGGGCAGACCGGATATCCAATGCGTACTCTTCCCTGTGCACAAAAAAAGTAACGAGCTGGATCCATGAGACCTCTTCCGCCTTTTCTTTTAAAAGATCACCGGTCATGATGCCTTCCAACACGGTCCGGGAATCAGCGGCCTTCAACCGCCTTCACTCATTTCTTAACCTGAAAGACCGACAACCTATGAAGAAGTTCCGATGCAAGCGCGCTCAATTCCCCGCAGGCATTCAAAGACATCTCGCTTCCTTTCATGGTCTCCCTGCTGACCTGTGATATGTCTTGGGCGTTCCTGGCAATCTCGTCCGAGGTTTGGCTCTCCTCCTCGGTGGATCTGGCGATCTGCATGATCATGTCCTTCACCTGTGTCACGCTCTCGACAATCTTCTGCAGGGCATCGCCAGACTCCCGGGCCTTCAGGGTCCCTTGCTCCACGTCTTCAATCCCCTCACACATGGCGGCAACCGTATCTCCGGTTTCGTCCTGGATCTCCTGGATCATCCTGTCGATCTCCTGGGTGGCCTTGGAGGTTCTCTCTGAAAGTTTCCGCACTTCATCGGCCACAACGGCGAATCCTCTACCCTGCTCCCCGGCATGGGCCGCCTCAATCGCCGCGTTGAAGGCCAGAATACGGGTCTCTGCAACGATGTCATGAATCACCTTGGTAATCTTGCCGATCTCCTGCGTCCTCCTGGAAAGGGACCCTCCCATATCGCCGACCTCATGCAGGATCTTGGAAACCTGGTCCATGGATTGGATGGTTTCACCGGTCTTTCGGTTTCCCTGCTCCGCCATCTCAACCATTTTTTCCGCTGCATGAAAGGATTCCGAGGCATTATGCGCCACGTTTTGTATGGTCTTGTTCATCTCTTCAATGGCCGTTGCAATAAAGTCCTCCTTCCGGTTCTGATCCTTCATGCCGGCCGCAATCTGCTCGGAGGTGACGTGCAGTTCCTCAGCAGAACCGGCCACCTGCGTTCCAAGGGCGGCGACATCCTGGAGGATACGGCCCAGACCCGTCTTGATCCGAAGGAGGTTTTCATAAAGACCGCCGAATTCGTCGCGGGTCTCCACAGGATCCGCTTGAGAGACAAAGTCACCGGATGCGATGTATCCTGTCAGGTCGGAGAGCCTGCCGAGCGAATCCGAAACCTTCCTTGATAAAACAAACATCAGACACCCATTAAGACATAAGATCCCGAAGATCACGGGAAAGAGGGTCTCTTCAACTCCGCTGATCCTTGCCTTCATCTCTTCCATATCCGGTATCGCTTCTCCTTTCCGGTCCGGCCCGGATTCAGGCGCCTCCACGCCGTATGGGATCGTTTGGATATGGGCGGACTTCAGTTCCTCCAGGAGCCGGTAGGTGAGCCCGCTCAGGAAAAGAAGACCCAGCGAAACAAGAATTGCAAAAATGGTCATTTGATGTTTGATCTTCATGATGCCGCCGCTCTCCTCTTTTGTATATCCCTTTCCCATTCCGTCTCAATGCAGCCGACAATCCTTTCGGAAAGACGGCTCAACGGCACGATATGATCCACAATGCCTATCTCCACTACGGATCTGGGCATGCCGTAAACCACACAGCTCTCCTGGTCCTGGGCCATGGTCTTCCCGAGGTTCTCTTTGATGGCTTTCATTCCTTCCATGCCGTCATGCCCCATGCCGGTCATCAGGATTCCCACCGCCCGATCTTTGTAGACCTCGGCCACGGAACGCATCATGACATCAACGGACGGACAAAATCCGGATTGATCGAGTCCCATGAAGAGCCTGATCACCCCCCTTCCCTGCTTGTTTCGGATGACCGAAAGATTCTCTCCTGCAGGGGCGATCAGGACGCGGCCGGGAACGATTTCCTCTCCGTCTTCGGCTTCCTTCACGGTGATTTTGCTTATTCGGCTCAGCCGGTCGGCAAGGGCCTTTGTATATCCTTTGGGCATATGCTGTACGATCAGCACGGCGGCAGGCAGATCTTCAGGAAGATAAGGAATCACATCATTGAGGGCGCAAGGCCCCCCTGTGGAGGCCCCGATGGCCACAACCTGGAAGGCCTTCTCAAAGCCGGCATCCACCCATTTCTTTTTGACGTCCGGCTCAAAGATCCGCTTTTTGCTCTTACGAGCCGGATGGGATACGGCGCAGGCCCTGACCTTCTGAATCAGGGTATCCCTCATCCCGATGATCCCTGTATTCATATACTGGACACGCTTCGGAATGAAATCCACAGCCCCCATGTCCAATGCCTGAAGGGTTTGTACGGCCCCTTCCTGAGTCACTGAACTCAGCATCAGCACGGGAAGAGGCCTTTCTTCCATAATAATCCTGAGCGCCTCAAGACCGTCCATGACCGGCATCTCGATATCCAGGGTCACCACATCCGGATTCAGCGCATGGACCTTCTCAAGCGCTTCCATCCCGTCCCTTGCCAGACCGACGACTTGAATCTCCGGATCGGTCTCGAGCAGTCTTTTGACGGTCACCCTCATAAAAAATGAGTCATCAACAACCAATACACGTATAAACTTTTTCAGATCCGTCATACTCATATTTCAATCGCGCCATACGAAAAGCAAGAACAGGTCATACCATGACATGTTGACCGATCAGCCCGCCGGCATCGAGAATCATGACCACCTTCCCTCCGCCGTTGACCGTTGCGCCTGAAAATACACGGTTCGTTCCAAGGTCATGGCAAAGGGGTTTAATCACGATCTCCTCCTGCCCTTGGATCTCCGATACCATCAGCGCGGCCTTCTTCTCCGCCGCTTTGATCAGGACGATATACATCCTGGCGCCGACTTCCATTCCGGAAAGTGGAATATCAAACTCTTGGGAAAGTTGAATCAGAGGAACGAGCTCACCGCCGATCCTGACGGCTTCCGTCTCCCGGATGGTATTCATTTCTTGGGCGGAAAGACACAGGGTCCTGATCACGGAACTCAGGGGAACTGCAAATGTCTCCTTTCCCACACCGATCATCAAGGCCCTGATGATGGCCACGGAAACCGGAACACGGATCAGGAATCGGGTCCCTTTTCCGGCATGGCTCTCCAGGGTGATGGAGCCGTTGAGCCTCCCGATGTTTGTTTTGACCACATCCATGCCGACCCCGCGGCCGGAGGTTTCCGTAACCTCTTCCGCCGTGCTGAATCCCGGCATGAAAATCAAGTTCAGGCATTCCTTTTCCTGGAGTCTTTCCGCCGAGGCCGGATCCAGCCATTTTTTCTCCACCGCTTTTAGGCGCAGTTTTTCCGGATCCATTCCCATCCCGTCATCTTCGACTTCAATCACAATCTGATCACCCGCATAAACCGCTGCAACACCTATTTTCCCTGTCTCAGGTTTTCCATGAAGCCTCCGAATGTCCGGGGCCTCAATGCCATGATCCACGGCATTTCGGATCAGATGCATCAGGGGATCCGTGATCTCTTCAATGATGGATTTGTCCACCTCCGTATCCCCTCCGGAGACCAGGACATCTATCCATTTCATGTTCCCTTTTGAAAGATCTCGCACTATTCTTGGTATTTTACTGAAAACCTTTTGCATCGGCTGCATGCGGGTCTTGAGCACGGCCGTCTGCAGATCCTCGGTCAGGGATCCAAAATGAAGGACGGCATCCATTAGAGACTGGATCTTCTCATCATCGCCATAGGCTGCCTCCAGTTCCCGGTTGATCTTGAACAGCCGGTTCCGTGCAAGAATCATTTCCCCAACCAAATTCATCAGGGTGTCGAGCCGTTCAACAATTCCTGGTTTTCCGGATCTTTCTCCAGGTCGATAAGATCGGATTCCAGCTTGGAGAGGTTCTCCCTGGTCTCCTTGATGAAATCATCGATCATCTCCTGCATCTCATCCCGGAACTTCTCATCAAACATAGGCCTGACCTATTGATGGACCTTTCTCATCCATGGTTCATGATTTTCTCCATGCAGACCTTGTCCCGAAGAACCCTGTTCAGCTTGATCCATTTGATTTTCAAGCCGGGACCCCGTTCATCCCGATCAACGGCAGGACTTTCGCCAAAAGGTTCTCTCTGGATATGGGCTTGATCATATACTCAGTAGCCCCGGCCTGGAATCCTAAAGTCCGGCTTTCTTCATCCGCCTCCGTGGTCAGCATCATCACCGGCAGATTGGAGGTTTCAGCAAGATTCCGTATTTGACGGATCAATTTAAAGCCGTCCATCCTCGGCATGTTCAGATCGGTGATGACGAGGCAGACGTTCCGAACGGCTAATATTTCCAGCGCCTCTATGCCGTCCTGTGCGGTGATGACCTCCAATCCCTGGGTTCTCAGGGCAAAGGAGATAAACTTCCTGATGATACTGTCGTCATCCACGATTAAGATCCGTTTTCCCGTCATCTTACCTTTCCAGGAGAGGAGATGCCGATCACTCGGGGTATGAAACGCCGTCTATGGAAGGACCTGGGCTGAAGGCCAGTCGTATCAGATCGTCAAGGCGTCAGAGACTGCGCCCGGCAGTTACCCTTCAAGATACCTCCTCAATTTACCCCTCATACGGAGCATGGCCTTCGTGTGAATCTGGGAGACCCTCGACTCCGTAATATTTAGAACCTTACCGATCTCCTTCATGGTCAGCTCATCATAATAATAGAGAGAGACCACTTTTTTTTCGTGATCCGGGAGCTCACCTATGGCCTTGGCCATCAGCATCTGCAATTCCTTCTTTTTCAGGACGTTGAAGGGATTTTCCTCAGCGTCTGCAACCAGGGATTCCCGGATCTTTCTGGAAATTCCTGAATCCTCATCTTCGGGTTCTATACTGACCAAAGACAGCCCTCTTGTACGATTCAAGAGGTCATAAAAATCATCCATGGTGATGTTCAATGCCCCGGCAACCTCTTCGTCGGAAGCCGGCCTTCCGACCCGCTGTTCGATTTCCGCATAGGTCTTCTCCAGCACAGCGGATTTCTGACGGACCGAGCGCGGGATCCAGTCCCGTGAGCGCAAATCATCCAGCATCGCGCCTCTGACCCTGAACTCCGCGTAAGTCTTAAACTGGATGTTTCTGGAAGGATCAAACTTCTCGACGGCGTCCATCAGTCCGATGACTCCTGAATTGATCAGATCCTCCAGATCCACATGGGAAGGAAGACGCATGGCGAGCCGGTGAGCGATGAACTTGATCTGCGGCGCATACTCCAGAATGATCTCATTTCTCCTCAAGGCATCCAGCTCCGCCGAATTTTTTTTGTATCTTCCCTGAGCCTTGTTCATTTCATCCCTCCTGCATAGGACTTACGGCATCTCTGATCATGGCCGCTGAGCACTGAGTCAGGCAACCTGAAAAAGTCTCTTCCAAAAAAACTGGATGCTGCCTTTGGGAGAGACCATGTCGGATGGCGCCGCCGCCATGCCCCGTGCGATTCTTCGGAAACATTGACTGGCCGGAGACTCCGGAAGGATCTCGACAATGGCCTTCTGTCTCCGTACCGCTTGAGTCATATCCGGATCAAAAAGAATATATCCGAGGTAGTCTAATGAAATATTGAGAAAACGGTCCGTGATGTTGCAGAGTTTTTTATAAACGCCCTTGGCTTCTTCTTCGGACGTCACGGAATTGATCAGTAATTGGAACCGGTTTTGAGCATGGTTTTGCGACATAACGGCCATCTGGGCATAGGTATCGGTGATGGTCGTCGGTTCAGGAGATGCCACCACGATGATCTCATGCGCCGCCGTATTGAAGAACATGACATTTTCCGAGATTCCCGATCCGGCGTCGATCAGAAGAAAATCTATGTCGTCATCCAGTTCGTCCATCTGGGTGATCAGATCGGTCTTCTGACCGTTGGAAAGTTCCGTGACATCATAAAGCCCCGAACCCGATGCAAGGATTCGGATTCCCCCGGGTCCCTGGATGACGATATCACGGATTCTCTTCCGTCCGGCGATCACATCGTTTATATTGTACCTGGGGCTGACCCCCAGAAGGACATCCAGATTCCCAAGGCCCAGATTGGCGTCCAGTATCATCACTTTTTTCCCGAGACCGGCAAGAGCGACACCCAGGTTGGCTGCCGCATTCGTCTTGCCGACGCCCCCCTTGCCGCTCGTGATGGAAATCACCTTGACATGCCTTCCATGCTCCGGGTTCACGGTATGCAGCAGCGTCTCAGCTTGGTCCGGATTTCTTCCCATGGTTTCTGATATCTCACGACGTTGATGGGGCCGAGTCTGCATACAGGATGTCCTTTTTCATCTCCTGCGCCGTTAAATTTCACTACGCGGTTTTAAAAGCAAGTTATATGCCAAAAGCTGAATACACGGCATTGTTTGAACATAATAATTTTTTATTTTTTGTTTACAGGGTGTTGCTGCTATAAGGTGAGAAACGACTTGAGGCAAAAAAGGGTATGGGAATAGGGTACGGCGTGCAGATTGGACGATGGGCCTGTCAAAGTTATGTCTGCCGGCAATCCTTTGACATCCGCCGCCTCAGGCTCATATTATCAATGCGTGCCGGCGGCATCTTCGGCCCAGCCGTTCAGTTTCTTCTTTTTGATCTTTTCCAGGAGGGTGGTTCGGTTCAGATTGAGGAGTTTTGCCGCCTTGCTTTTCACTCCGCCGGCCTGCTTTAACGCCTTGATGATCAGTTCGTTTTCAAAAGATTCGACGGCTTCATTCAGGGCGATCCCCTGCTCCGGGAAATCAACGGACCGGATGGATTGAAGTTTCATGGGGGCATGAAACTTCTCCGGGATATCCTCTATACAGACCCATTCCCCTTCACAAAGAATAATCATCCGTTCGACCAGGTTCTCGAGCTCTCTGACATTGCCGGGCCAAGCATAGGATTCCAGACATTGCAGGGCTTCCTTGGTAAAACCTTTGAGATTCCGGTTCCTCTCATGGTTGAACCGGTTCAAGAAATGCCGGATGAGGAGAGGGATGTCGGATATCCGATCCCTCAAGGGGGGAATATGAATGGGAATGACATTTAATCGGTAGTATAAATCCTCCCGGAACATCCCCCTTTTGATTTCCTTTTCCAGGTCTTTATTCGTGGCCGCAATGATCCGGACGTTGATCTGTATGGTCTTGGTCCCTCCAACCCGTTCAAACTGCTGCTCCTGAAGCACGCGCAGGATTTTAACCTGAAGCTCCGGAGGCATCTCACCGATCTCATCCAAAAAGAGCGTCCCTTTATCCGCAAGTTCGAAGCGTCCGATCCGTGAGAGGGCCGCCCCGGTGAACGCCCCCTTGACATGGCCGAAAAGCTCGCTTTCCAGGAGGTCTCTCGGGATCGCCGCGCAGTTGATGGGAATCAGAGGGGCGTCAGCCCTTGGGCTGTTGAAATGGATGGCCCGGGCCACCAGTTCCTTGCCGGTCCCGCTCTCCCCCTGGATCAGAACCGTGGTATCCGCATCCGAGACCTTGTGTATCAGGCTTTCCACCCGCTGCATCCCCTCGCTGTCACCGATGATGTTCCTGAAACTGGACGCCTCGCCGACCAGACGTTTCAGATTCTTATTCTGGGTCTTCAGCGTCCGGTATTCCAGGGCGCGCTTCACCGTCAATATGAGTTCGTCGATTTTGAATGGTTTCGTGGTGTAGTCGTATGCCCCGGCCTTCATGGCCGCCACGGCATTATCGATCGTGCCGCAGCCGGTCAGGACAATCGTCATCAAAACCGGATCGACCTGCTGGATTCTCCTGATCAGTTCCAGTCCATTGATCTTCGGCATATTCAAATCCGTGAGAACCAGGTCAAACGATGATTCCTTCAAAATGGAAAGGGCCTCCTCTCCGTCCTGTGCGGTAACCACCTCATAGTTCTCCTGCCCGAGTATACCCGCCAGGATCTCCAAGGCGCCTGGTTCATCGTCTACCAGCAGAATCCTGTTCCTGTTCATGAACCGCCTCCAGGCACATGCTTTATAAAATCAGGTTCTTCTCCCATTTAGTGGGTAAAAAGGGTTCGAGGATTCCAGGGTTCAAGGGGTCAAGTGCTTGTTTCCCAGTGACTTTATCAGTGCCTTGAGCATCCGCTCAACCTCCTTGATATCACTATCTTTCTTCTCCAGGAAATCTTTTTGTTATTTTATAAATCTCCAAGCATAATTGATAAGACTTCTGCCAAACCTTTAGCTCCTTGTAATGTTTCAGCACTTCACTTGACCCCTGGAATCCTTGACCCCTTGACCCCTGATTTTTTCACCCACTCTTTTGGAGATGATCCTAAAATCATAAGACACCGCTTAATGCCCGCCTGCTGCTTGAGCGCCGGTTGGAAGGAAGACCGTAAAATCCGTGCCTTCACCCGGCCTGCTGGTCACTTCGATCCGTCCCTTGTGTCTCTCCACGATCCCCTTGATGATCGGGAGTCCGAGACCATTCCCCTTCCCTTTTTCCTTGGTCGTAAAGAAAGGTTCGAAGATCTTTTCCAAATTTTCCTTTGGGATCCCGCAGCCCGTATCCGAGACCGTCACTTCAACATACCGTAAGTCCGGCAGAAACCGGGTGGAAACAGTCAGGATCCTGGAGGATGATCCCTCCATGGCCTGCGATGCGTTGATGATCAGATTCCGGAAGACCTGTTCCAACTGAGACTGATCTCCGCTTATGCGGGGAAGGCCTCGGGTGAAATTTCTCCGGACTTCAAGACGCTTGATCTCTCCTACATCCTTGAGGAAGAGGAGGGTATTTTCCAATACATCCTCGATTGAAAGCTCGCAGATATTCAATTCCGTGGGCCTGGCCACATCCATCAACTGCCTGGTCAGGTGTTCGATCCGGCCCACTTCCTGCAATCCCTTTTCCAGACAGGTTTTGACTTTTTCCCGATCATCCTGAACCATCTGTGCGAACTGGAGGTTGGCCGATATGACATGAAGCGGATTATTGATTTCATGGGCGATCTTGGGGGCAAGCTGCCCCAATACGCTCAGCTTTTCCGCATAGAGAAGTTGCTGCTCCATCTTTTTTTCTTCCGTGATATCCCTGGACATATCGAGAACCGCGATGATCTTCCCCTCTTCGTCCAGAACCCCGGAGGTAAAAAGGGACATGGGAAAGACTTCACCGTTCTTGCGCATCCCCTCGCTCTCTCCGTTCCACCTCCCTTCACGGAAGGTCATCTCATAAATTTCCTCATTCTTCTTTTCAACCCACCGGGGGCGAAGGATGCTGATGGGATTGCCGAAGACCTCGTCACGCGTATATCCGAAGGTCTTCTCGGCCATGGTGTTGAAACTCAATATCCCTTTTTCAACATCCGTCGAGATCACACACTCCGGCGAGGCGTCAATCAGATTTTCAAGATAGCGTTTGGTCTTTCTCAACTCAAAATAGGCATCCTCGAGATTTCTCTGCTTCTCCAGGAGTTCCCGGGTGCGCTCCTCCACCTTCTTTTCCAGAAGCTCATAAAAATTAAAGGTCCTCTTCTCAAACTCCTGTCTTGCAAGCGCATCCTTGAATTGGATCACTTCAGACCGATCCGGATCCCGTGTGCGGCTCTTCGTCGTCAGTCCGCCGGTGAATCGATTGATCCAGGGCGCAAACGGCTCGACCGAGGGGACAGGCTCATGACGCAGGATCCGGTACAGTTTCTGGATATCTATCGGCTTTTCCAGAAATCCGCAGATCTTCAGATCCTTGAGTTCATCCCTTGACCGGTATGCGCTGATCAGGATGATCTGCATATCGGGTCTGACCGCTTGTATCCTCTGCACCAGTTCCATCCCGTTCATCCCGGGCATGTTGACGTCGGATATGACCCAGTCATAAGCTCCTTGATCTATTCTCTGGAGCGCCTCTTCACCGCCGTCAACGATCTCTACGGAAAAACCTTCGCTCTTCAGGGCAATGGAGAGCGTGACCCTTGCGCTCTGATCATCATCAACCAGTAAAATCTTTCCCATGCCTGACACCTCTTTCTCTTCTCAAACCTCAGAATCTCAACCTCCCTGCTTCATATTTCCCACCGGGAGCGTTACAATGAATTCCGCCCCTTCTCCGGGCGGGCTCTGGATATCAATCATACCCTTATGGTTTTCAACGATCCGGTTCACAATGGATAAGCCCAGGCCCGTCCCGGATGTCTTGGTGGTATAAAAGGGGTCGAAGATCTTATTCATATCTTCTTTCCTGATGCCGGACCCTTGATCCCGGACCCGGAATTCCATCTGACTCGAAAGCCGCCTCGTGGAAACCGTCAGGGTTCCTCCTGTATTCATAGCCTGGATCCCGTTGATCAGGATATTCCAGATGACCTGCTTGATCCTGTCCGAATCGAAACAGGATACCGGCATGGATGAATCCAGATGAACCTCGATTTTAACCTTCTCTTTTTCCGCTTCAGGCCGGATGAGCCGGATCACTTCCTCCATCACCTGATTGAGATTGTTTTCCCTGAACATGGGCTTATGAGGCGAGGCATAGAGCAGAAAATCCGAGATGATCTGATTCAGCCTTTTGGCCTCGACCTTGATCACCTCACTTAAGGTATAGAAATTTTCATCCTCCGCTCCGCCGGCCCGGGAAGAGAGAACATCAATGGCCGTCAAAATGGAACCGAGGGGGTTTCTGATCTCGTGTGCCACGCCTGCGGCGATCTGTCCGATGGAGGCCATTCTCTCGGACTGGGTCAGACGCTCTTTGAGCTTTTTGAGACTGCTCACATCTCTGGTATAGATCACCACCGATGAGATCAATCCGTTCTGACCCTGAACGGGATAGGTCCACTGCCGGAAGATCCTCTCTCCGGCCCTCTTCTCAGCATAGGATGGCGCGCCCGTCAGAAGCGTCCGGGTCACGGGACAGCCGGGGCAAGGCCTTTCTTTTTTGTAAAAGGCCTGATAACAGGTCTTGTGGATCAGATCCTCTTTTGAAAATCCGTAATTCTTATAGGCATGGTTGACCCTGCAGAAACGGTAACTTGGATCGAGAATGGCCACCGTATCCGTAATGGCATCAAACGTCCTCTCCCACTCCTCCTTGCCCCGTTCCACTTCTTCGACATACTTGGCGTTTTGGATGGACATGGAGGCAAGCGAGGTCAGGGCCATGATCAATTTCAAATCCCCCGAATAAAACGTTTCTCCTGAAAGCTTGTCCGCGACATTGATCACCCCCATGACCTCCTGGCTCTCTTCCCGGCCGCTCTTTAAAATAGGGACAGAGATAAAAGAATTGGAACGATAGGTCCCCTTTGAACGTTTTTTCAGTCCTGGATAATGGTCAATATTCTGAACGAACAGGGGCTTGGCCCTCTGAATCACCTCATTGCATACACTGTCCTCCAGATTGAAGAGGGTATTTTCCACCTCTTCCCCTGGAAGCCCCTTGTGCGCCACCACCACAAGGTGCTTCCGAGTGCTGTCGAGAAGAAGCACGGATGCCTTTGAGATTCCGATCGTTGCGACGATTTGGTCAAGGATGATGTAACTGACCTTCCGGACATTCAGGATATTCACCAATGCATTGCTGACATTGTAAAAAAGATTGAGGATCTTGTAATTATGCAGCAGCTCTTCGGACATGCTGTCGAGCTTGATCTCGCTCAATATCAGGTCCGTGATATGCTCTACGACCTTATCGAGGATATGCTTCAGCCTGTCGCCGCTCCCGGTCCCGGTTTCATAACCCACCAGCGTACCGAAAAGATTCCCGCGAACCATGATCGGTGAAAAGACCTTGGGATACGGCTCGGATTTCCGGTGGAGACTGTTTCCGGAGGCTGCGATCTCATTGCCGTCCAGGTCCAAAATCGCAAGGGGGATGTCAAGCATGGAGCCGCTTCTTTGGAGGAGCTGCTGTAGGAGTTTGGGCTTTAAATAATGAGAAATTTTTTTGCTGTCCAATCTCAGAACCTTTTTGGAAAATCTTTCAGCAGTGAAGACCGCTGATCATCCCGCAAATGAACCGGCTGTTTGGTTTTTTTAACTGATAAGGTACATGAATAATTTATCAAAAAATACAAATAAATTCAAGATATTGTTTTAGTTTTGTTGACGGTTTACAGGATAAACAGCCGGAGGGCAGGACTGGAAGGCTATAAGATGGATCGGTTTACAAAATTTAGAACGGTTTCCCGGTCTTCTTCGCTGATATCCTTGAACTCAATCCCTACATCAAAACCATGGTCAGTATGACCGGTTGATTTTTGATACCAGACCACTTTGCCTATGGCCCGAATGGGGGGACGGTCCGGAAACAGATCTATTTCCAGAGCCAGCCTGTTCTGTTCTCCCATCCCTTCAGTGAAAGAGATATGAAGGCCATCGGCCGTCAGCTCACGGACACCGAGCAGGATTCCTCCTCCGCTGATATTGAGCAGCAGACCCCGGAGCGTCTTGGAAACCTTGTCTGAATTCACTCCGTTGATGATTCTATACCGCGCCAGCCTTTGAACCTTGGCCCTTGGATATTTTCTTTTTTCCTTCCGATCCTTGTCCTGAACCACAGCGGTTTCCTCCTTTACAACCAGATGGGCCAACCATATCGATCCGCCAAAGAGCAAATCACAACGGCAAGAACCCCGCCTAAGCCGTCAGAGGCCATATCCAGGACCTCGAAACTCCTTCCTGGAACAAAAGACTGATGAAACTCATCCGTGATCCCGTATAGAAAAACGATCATCAAACAGAGAAGCTTCGCCTGTCTTGGCTGATAAGTCCTCCGTAATGCCCGGAGCACCAGATAACCGAATCCTGAATAAAGAGATAGATGAACCACTTTGTCCAGACCATGGCTGAGATTGACGGACGGATAATTTCTGGAAGATAAAAGGAAAATGAGGCCCGCATAGCAAACAGGGGGGAGATAAAGATCCAGAAAAACGACTGCTTTCTTTAGCAACTTATTTCCTTTTTTTCCAATAAGTTGACTACAATATCTTTATATTCAACATGTGACCGGCTGGACCGCCGTCCCGATCAGACAATTTGGCAGTCCTTGTTCGATCCTGACCTGAACAAGTTTTCCAATCATGTTTTTTCCACCAGGGAAATGGACCACTTTGTTGGTCCTCGTCCTGCCGCTTAGCTGCTTGGGGTCTTTTTTACCCGCTCCCTCCACCAGGACTTCGACCTTCTTTCCCACCATCTCCCTGTTCTTTTTCAGGCTGATCTCCTTCTGGAGCTTGAAAAGAGTCGAAAGCCTCACCCTGGCCGTCTCCGCGTCAACAGGATCCGGCAGCGAACCTGCAGGGGTCCCAGGCCTGGGCGAGAAACAAAACCCAAACAGATGATCGAATCCCCCCTCGGATATGAGCGAAAGGGTCTCTTCAAAATCCTTGTCGGTTTCTCCTGGAAACCCGACGATCATATCGGTGGTAATGGCTATGTCATGGATTTTTTCACGAAGCAGTCTGAGTTTTTCAAGATAGTCTCTCTTCGTATACCCTCGATTCATGGCGTAAAGGATCTTGTCTGAGCCCGACTGGACAGGCAAATGCAATGACTCACAGACCTTTGGGAGCCCGGCCATCGTCTCCACAATCTGCTGTGTCATATCCCTTGGATGGGACGTGACGAAGCGGATTCTTTCAATCCCGTCTATATCATGTATTAGATGAAGTAAATAATTGAACATGATGTTTTCTTTGCCTTTTTTACCATAGGACAGAACGTTTTGCCCTAACAGGGTCACCTCCTTATACCCCCTCCCCGCCAGGTCACGGATTTCTTTCAGGATCCTTTGAACCGGCCGGCTTGTTTCAGGACCCCGGACATAGGGTACCACACAGTAAGAACAGAAATTCCCGCACCCGTAGATGATCGGCACATAGGCATAAACAAGACTCGACCGAAGGGCCGCTTCCGATCGCAACTCTTCGCTATTGCCGGACCTTGCAAGAGAGATCCCTTTCTCTCCCCTTCCCGCCTTTTCAATCAAATCCGGAAGGTCGACCAAGCCCGATGTTCCAAAGACAAAGTCCACGGCCGGCTCCCTCCCGAGAATCCGTTCCCCCATGGACTGGGCCATACACCCCGCTACGCCGATCTTCACGGAGGGGTCCTTTATTTTCATTACCTTGAGGCGTCCCAGATCACTAAAAACCTTTTGTTCTGCCTTCGCCCGGATGGAGCAGGTATTCAACAAGATGAGGTCTGCCTCATCAGGCCTATCTACAGGCTGATAGCCGGACTGCTTCAGTATCCCCAGGATCTGCTCCGAGTCCGCATCGTTCATCTGGCAGCCGAAACTCTTGAGATAAACGGTCTTTCTTTCCATAAGGCTATTTTTACCATTTTTCCAAAGGAGTTACAAGAAGGTTTTCTATGTTTTACACTAAGTGGCCCTATTCGTAAATACGGTCGCATTCGAGGGTCGTAGGGCGGTCTCTTCAGCGTTCCGCTCCTTGCGGCGTACCACAGGGGTACACCTCAGTCGCGCGCCTTGATGAGACCGCCCTACGACCCTCTCGGTACGTTACCATATTTACGAACAGGACCACTAAGGTACTCCCCGCACCCCTTCGACAAGCTCAGGACAGGCTGCAAAGAGGAAGGAGGGATCTATTTTCTTTTTAACTGATTGGGAAAGATGATCGATGAAGGATTAAAATGTGGTGTAGGAGAGACCCCAAGAGGGGCCCTGATGAAGAATCAAAATGTGCAATGTGTAGGCGCGACCCCAAGAGGGGTCCAACTGCCTTCATCTTAAGCTCTCTCTTAATCCTTTCCATCAACTCTACCCTTCGGGTCGTAGACGAGTCGTAGACAGTTTTCTCCCTCTTGACTCACTGTGCTGTAATCAACTCCCCTGAGTCTATCGCAAACAAAATCAGTTCGTCATTTATAAAGATTCGACCCTCCTCACTCCTTTTGGTCGGTGATCCGCAGATGCTCATGATACACGTCGTCCGCCCGCCGGTACTGCCCCAGGACCCACGGGGTGGACAGCCCGTCCAGATAGGGGCAGGTATGCTCATAGAGGCACACAAAATCATGGGGCGGATAAGGATGCCGCGGCATTCCTATTTGTGCTCCAGGTTCAGGATCTCCCAGTTGACCTTGGAGAGCTTCTGGATCAGGCTCCAGAGCTTCCGATACCGCCTGCTCATCTCCAAGGCCTTCAAAACGATGTCCTTCCGGACATAAAGCGTTACGGTCTTCCTCTCCGCCTTGGTCGTCAGGTTGTGTCCGGTCATGGAAGGGGACTTGGCTACCGTCCCGATAAGAAAACCATCCAGCATCGACGCAATGTCCTCCCTAAGACGGGTCTGGCGCTTCTTCAGGACGTCACTTCGGCTCATTTGGGGTCCTCCTTTAGTGAGTATTTATACTCCTTCTATTAAAACAAAAAAAAGCCCACAAGTCAAGAGAAATGTGGGTGCGTAATCAAAAAAGTTTTAAAAAGGACTAAACTGTTACAAGGATACCTACCCTGATGCGCTTTATCTGGATCTCTTGCTTCCCGACATTTTCAGAAGCTACAGCGCACGCCCGGAAAGAATGCGTGAACTCGTGGATGCCCACCGGGAGAAGAAGGTCGTGGTGATTGATGAAGTCCAGAAGGCGCCCGAATTGCTGGAAGTCGTGCACAGTCTGATCGAAGAAAAAAGAGGGGTTCAATTCGTTCTGACCGGCTCCAGCGCGAGAAAGCTCAAAAGAACGGGCGTCACCCTCCTGGCCGAGCGCGTCCGGATGAAGCGCATGCACCCCTTTGTCGCCGCGGAACTTGGAAAGAACTTCGATTTGAACCATGCGTTGCAGCATGGATTGATCCCGGTAGTTCTGGACAGTGCTCAGCCGGCTGCTTCCCTGAACGCATACATTGACCTCTATATCCGGGAAGAAGTCCGAATGGAAGGCCTGACCAGAAATATCGGCAACTTCTCAAGGTTCCTGGAAGCCTTAAGTTTCTCTCACGGTTCCGTCTTGAATATCAGCAACATTTCAAGAGACTGCCAGGTGCAGAGAAAATTAGCGGAAGGCTACCTTCATATTCTGGAGGATCTCCTGCTGGCGTTCAGAGTTCCGGTTTTTACAAGAAAGGCAAAGCGCGCCGTAAGCCGGCATCCCAAGTTCTATTTCTTCGATGCCGGCGTCTACAGCAGCCTGCGCCCTTCGGGCCCGCTTGACCGGCCGGAAGAAAAGACCGGAGCCGCGTTGGAAGGACTGATCGCCCAGCACCTGAGGGCATGGATGGATTACAAACATCCCGATTGCCGGCTCTTCTTCTGGAGAACCAGTTCCGGCCCTGAGGTTGATTTCGTGGTGTATGGCCCGGATATTTTCTGGGCCGTGGAGGTTAAGAATGCGGCCGATGTGCGTCCCGAAGATATCAGGGCGCTCAAAACCTTCGGAGAGGATTATCCCGAGGCGAAACGAATTCTCGTCTATCGCGGCAAGGAGCGGCTCAAACGAGAAGGGATTCTCATCGTGCCCTGCACGGAATTTCTCATGACACTCTCCTAATCGTCATCAACTTGCGCCCCGAGCGGGCCTGGGACAGGCGCTTTGTGTGTCCTTCAAATCGCAGGGATTGCTTCCTCAAGAGGCGCTGCACGCGAGCTCTTGCGCCTCGCGGAGATAGGGCTCATCGAGATTCTTGTGCCGCGCCAGGCGATCGTTGAGGCCGACCGGAACATTTCGGCAAAACTTCCTGAATGCCTGACGGATCAGGCTTTTGCCTTGGCCGGCTTTACAAACCTATCAAGAAACACAACAACCGGGGTGGCTACAAAGATCGAGGAATAGGTTCCCACCACGACCCCCACGATCATGGCAAAGGCGAAGTCGTGAATGACCTCACCGCCCAAAAAGAATAGGATCACCACCACGATAAAGACGGTCAAGGAGGTCAGGATGGTCCGGCTCAGGGTCTGGTTGATGCTCTGGTTGATGGTCTCATCAAAGGTCTCCTTCTTCTTAAGCTTCATCCTTTCCCGGATCCGGTCGCAGACCACGATGGTGTCGTTCAGGGAATACCCCACGATGGTGAGGAGCGCGGCAATGATCGGGAGGTTGAACTCCTTGTTCAAAAGCGAAAAGACCCCGATGGTAATGAGCACGTCATGGATCGTGGCCAGGGTCGCGCCCAGGGCAAAACGGAACTCGAAACGGAAGGTGATATAAATCAGCAGAGCGACCAGGGAAAACGCCAGGGCCTTGAGGGCCTTGAGCTGCAGATCACGGCCGACTTGGGGCCCCACCTCTTCCACCCTTTGTACGGCGAAGGCATCCTTGCCATAGGATTTCTGCAGAGACTCGGTAACGAGATCCGCAACACTCCCCTTGCCTTCGCTGGACTTCTCAAGCCGGATCATGATCTCATCGGGGCTTCCGTATTCCTGGATGACGCTGTCGCCCAGATTGATCTCTTTGAGACTCTGCCGGATTTTGCTGATGTCCGCAGGCGCATTGAATTTGAGCTCAACGAGAGTCCCGCCTTTGAAATCAATCCCATAGTTCAACCCGCCGTGCCACATGATGGATCCGATGCCGATCAGGATCATCGTCCATGAGGCGACAACTCCGATCCACATCTTTTTTACAAAGTTGATATTGATATCCGGTTTGATGATCTCCATGCGCCTGTCTCCGTTTGATAAAAATGAACCTCAAATACTGATCCGGTTGACTTCCCATTTCTGCAAAACAAAATCAAAGATCACACGGGTGACAAAGATGGCCGTAAACATACTGGCAATAAGGCCCAGGGAAAGGGTGACGGCAAATCCCTTGATCGGGCCGGTTCCGAACTGGAAAAGGAAAAAGGCCGTGATCAGCGTCGTCAGGTTGGCATCAAAGATGGTGATAAAGGCCTTGGTGTATCCTGCATCCAGGGCGGCGCGCATGGTTTTTCCCAGCCGGAGTTCCTCCCTGATCCGCTCGAAAATAAGGACGTTCGCATCCACGGCCATACCGATGGTCAGGATGATCCCGGCGATACCGGGAAGAGACAAGGTCGCATTGACGGCGGCCATGACCCCCAGGATCAGAAGAATGTTCAGGATCAAGGCGACATTGGCCACCAGACCGGAGAGTTTATAGTAGATCACCATGAACAGGACCACCAGGATCCCGCCGATCAAGCATGATTTGATCCCCTTCGCGATGGAATCCCGTCCCAGTGACGGGCCCACGGTCCGGTTCTCCAGGATGCTCACCGGAGCGGGAAGAGCGCCGGCCCTAAGCACGATGGAGAGGTCCTTGGCCTCATCCAGGCTGAAACGGCCCGAGATCTGGGCACGGCCTCCGGAAATCCTCTCATTGATCACCGGAGCGGAATAGACGGCATTATCCAGGATGATGGCCATCCGCTTTTTCACATATTTCCCGGTGATCTGATCAAAGAGCTTGGCCCCTCGGCTGTCAAACGTCATGTGCACGTAAGGATTGTTGAACTGGTCATAGCCGACGCGGGCATCGGTGATGGTGTCCCCGGTCATCAGGACCCTTTTTTTCAACAGCAGGGGGGATTTTTTCCCGGGGGTTGCGGTCTTCTCATAAAGAATCTCGTCGTCCGGAGGGATATCTCCGGAGAGGGCCTTGTCCAGGTCGTTCTCATCGTCCACCAGTTTGAATTCGAGCCGCGCCGTCTTTCCGATCAGTTCGATGGCCCGTTTGGTATCCTTGAGTCCCGGGAGCTGGATCAGGATCCGGTCCTTGCCTTCCCGCTGGATGGTGGGCTCGGCAACCCCGAATTCATCCACCCGGTTCCGGATGGTCTCCAGACTCTGATCAATGGTCGCGTTCTTGATCCTCTGGATCTCCTGATCCTTGATGGTCAAAGAGACCTTGTTCTCTCCAAGCTCCTCAACGTTTAATATGTTGTATTCATCCTGGATGAACTTCTTGACATCCTCCAGTCCCTTCCGGTCGAGGGTCGAAACGTCCAGGGCGCCGTCCGCTTTATCAACGGAGACATATTCGATCCCTTTATCGTCCATGAGTGTCTGCAGTTCATCCACCATCCGGTCCAGGGTCGAGTCTATGGCCTTTTCCGTCTCGACTCCTAAAATCAGGTGCATTCCTCCCTGAAGATCGAGCCCCAGATTGATCTTGTGCCCCTGCACCGGATAGAGAAAGTAGGCCGATGCCACGATGGACAGCGCTATCACCCCGATCCGCCACTGCAAACTCTTATCCATCCCCGACTCCTTTCACAAGACTCAGCCAAAAACCCTGACGGCAGGCACGCCCTTATCGCGTCGTCATCGTTCGCATATAAAACAAATAAAATCTTCCCTCACCCATCAGAGGGATAACTCCCCCCGGCCCCCTCTTAAATAAGAGGGGGAGAGTCCCACTTTGGAAAAGGGGGAGAAAGGGGGATTTTCCATCATGCATTGCCGACACAAAGTCGATCTTCCCACTGTATACACGGAAGAATCAAAATAAATTACAAATAAATTTCAAATGAAGAATTTATCATATAAAAAAAATAAACTAAAGAAAAAAATGTAACCTGCTGAATATTTCATGAAAACGGTCAGACCGGGGACAGCCATTTCATCCTTTGGATACGGCCTGATCCGTTACGATTTTCCTCACGATGGCGCTCCTGTCCACCCTGATCTTGACCTTGTCGTCCACCTGCAGGGTCACGGTATCGGACGTGATGGCCTTGATCTCCCCATGGACTCCGCCGGATGTGACCACGCGGTCCCCTGCTCTGAGAGCGGAGAGCATGGTCTTGAGTTCCTTGGTCTTTTTCATCTGCGGCCGGATCAGAAGAAAATAAAAAATCAGGACCATCAGGAGCAGGGGGGCTATCGAACCTAATGCCCCTCCGGGAGCCGCCGGTGTTGAAGTCGCGTCTTGCGCATAGGCCAGCATTTCAAACATCTTTTTCTCCTTTTTGTAAAGTTAAAAAATAAGGTCCTTCTCCCATCTAATGAGTAAAAAGGGGTCGAGGGTTCAAGGGGTCAAGGATTCAAGTGAAATACTGAAAGGCCAGCAAAATCTCCAGAGAAAAACCCTTGACCCCTTGAACCCTGGGACCCTCGGCCCCTGATGTTTTCACCCGCTCTTTTGGAGATGATCTGCATCATAAAACTCATGCCGGAATGCTTCAAGCCTTTTTTCCCGTATGGATTCTCGGATCCGTTCCATCAGGCTCAGATAAAAATAGAGATTGTGGATCGTGTTCAGCCGCAGGGCGAGGATCTCACCGGCCATGAAAAGATGCCTGAGATAGGCCCGTGAATAATGCCGGCAGGTATAACACCCGCATTCCGGATCCACGGGACCGCCTTCGTTATGGTGGACTGAATTCTTGATCACCAGTCTTCCATGGCGCGTGAACAGAAAACCGTTTCGGGCATTCCTTGTGGGCATCACACAGTCAAAAAGATCGATCCCCCGGATCACCCCCTCGATCAAGTCCTCGGGTTTTCCGACCCCCATCAGATATCTCGGCTGATCTTCGGGCATGAAAGGCTCCGCGGCCTCAACCATCTCATACATCATGGGCTTGGTCTCACCCACGCTGAGCCCCCCCATGGCATACCCGTCAAACCCGATCTCCACAAGCCTCTCGGCGCACTCTTTTCTTAAGTCAGGGAACATCCCCCCCTGAATGATCCCGAATAGGGCCTGGTCAGGCCGCGTCTTCCTGATCTTGCATCGCTTTGCCCACCTTAATGTGAGCTCCATGGATTCACGGGCATACTCCCGTGTTACCGGATACGGGGTGCACTCGTCGAAGGCCATGATGATGTCGGCGCCCAAGGCCTCCTGGATCTCGACGGCAAGCTCCGGGGTGATGTGGCGGCTGGAACCGTCAATATGGGACTGGAAGGTCACGCCGTCATCCCGGATCTTCCTCAGGGCGCTGTGGCTGAAAACCTGGAACCCGCCGCTGTCCGTTAAGATGGGACCGTCCCAGTTCATGAAGCCGTGCAGCCCACCCATGTCACGGATCAGTTCATGACCGGGACGCAGATAGAGGTGGTACGTATTAGCCAGGATGATCTCCGCCCCGGACTCCTTGACCTCTTCAGGGGTCAGGGTCTTGACCGCGGCCTGTGTCCCCACCGCCATAAAGGCAGGGGTTTGGATATCCCCGTGAGGTGTGGTGATCCTGCCGAGACGGGCCCTGGTCGCAGTATCCCTGCTGATCAGATCAAAGCGAAATTCCACTCCATCCCTTTCAGAGAATGAGCATGGCATCCCCATAGGAGTAGAAACGGTAGTCCATCCCTCTCGCCTCCTGATAGGACCGGTCCAGCAGATCCTTGCCGGCAAAGGCCGCCGTCAGCATGAGGAGCGTGGACCGGGGGAGGTGAAAATTGGTGACCAGTCCTTTGACCACACGGAACCGGTAGCCGGGATAGATGAAAAGACCGGTCCGGCCGGAAGCACGGACGATCCTTCCCCCTTGATCAACGGCCGACTCCAGGGTCCGTGCGCTGGTGCTCCCTACGGCAATCACCCGTCTTCCCTCACGCACGGCATCGTGCACGGCCTCGACCGCCTCCCCGCCTATGGCATAGGATTCCTCGTCCATCCTGTGCGCCGAGATATCCTCGACCGTCACGGGCTTGAAGGTTCCGTACCCGACATGAAGGGTCACGAAGACGATCTGCACGCCCATCCCGCGTATTTTCTCCAGCAGGCCTTCTGTAAAATGCAGCCCGGCCGTGGGTGCGGCAACGGCCCCGGGGGTTTTTGCGTATATGGTTTGATACCGTTCCCTGTCCAGGACGGAATACCGGTTATCCCCGTTCCTGTTGATATAGGGGGGGAGCGGAACGCCCCCGTGATGCTGAAGATAGGTCATAAAATCCTGTTCCATGAAAAAACGGATCACCCGTTTCCCATCCGGGTTCAAGGATTCAACCACGCCCTGTTCACCGGTCCTCAGAATGACCCTGGTCCCCCGTGCAACCTTGCCCCGGATCAGGGCCTCCCACCGGTTGTCCCCGAGGCCGGCCAGGAGAAGAATTTCGATTTCAGAGCCTTTCTCCTTGACCGCATGCAGCCGGGCCGGAATCACTCGAGTGTCGTTCAGCGCCAGAAGATCGCCCGGACGCAAAAACTCGGTGATCTCGAAGAAACGCCGGTGCAGGAGTTCTCCGGTCCGGCGGTTCACAACCATCAGCCGTGCATGATCACGCTCTAACGCGGGCTCCTGGGCGATACGCTCGGCCTCAAGGGGGTAGTCATAATCTGAAAGATGCTTACCTGACACAGGCCTCCCCTCTTCAATGTCCGATCAGAGTAAAACAACCGAACAGAACCAAACAGGGTTTTCCTTATTTTCGAAAGAAAAAATAGAATAACAAAAATAAGATAATACTTAGAATGATGCTGGTCGTCAAAGGAAAATAAAAGGTAAAATTCTTTTTCCGGATAAAGATGTCTCCGGGAAGCCTGCCCAGCCACGGGATCTTCCCGGCAAGGAGGAGCATCCCGCCGATCAGGACCAGGAGAAAACCCGTAAAAATCAGGAATTTACCAATGGTTGTCCAGGGACTCATCATCTCTTCTTTCAAAGGCCTTTTCAGGGTAAAAAGGGTTCAAGGGTTCAAGGGTTCAAGGGTTCAAGTGAAATACCGAAACGCAAGAAAAATCTTCAGAGAAAAGCACTGGAACCCTGGACCCCTGATGTTTTTGGCACTTCACTTGACCCCTGGAATCCTGGACCCCTTGACCCCTCGGTCCCTTATGTTTTCAGCACTTCACTTGACCCCTGGAATCCTTGACCCCTTGGACCCTTATGTTTCACCCGCTCTTTTGGAGATGAACCTTTTTTTGCCTCCGGCTTCTTTTTCATGTAGCGTTCCATCTCGCTGTAGATACACCCGCAATAGGCCTGGCGGTAGATCCCAAGTTCCCTGGACCGGTCCGCCCCGGCCTTCCATCCTGTGCGGAAATCCTCATAGTAAAAGGGAATGCCCCTCTCCTTGGCCACGTCCTCGCCGACACGTTTCACCAGATCATGCTTCTGATAAATACTGTAAAGGAGGGTTGTGGAAAAAGCGCCGGCCCCCTGCTCCACCGCCTCTTGGGCGGCGGCGGTCAAACGCATACGGTAACAGTGAAAGCAGCGATTCTCTTCATGGAACACCACCTCTCGAAGAAACTCCTTCAACAGGTATTGGTCCCTGACGATCAAAGGGAGATCCATGGACGAGGCATAACCCGTCAGGGCCGAAAGACGCTTTCTGTATTCTGTCAAGGGATGGATGTTCGGGTTGAAAAAGAACCCCGTGGTTTCGACCTTCCGGTCTCTCAGAACCGTCAAGGGATATATGGAGCAGGGCGCACAGCAGATATGGAGCAACAGCTTCAAAACATCTCCTCCTGAGGGCTCTTCCTGTAGGGTATCCCGAAATGCTCATAGGCATTTTTTGTGGCCACCCGGCCTCTTGGTGTTCTCGCCAGGTATCCGTTCTGGATCAGATAAGGCTCGTAGAGATCCTCAATGGTATCCTTTTCTTCGCTGATGGCCGCGGCCAGGGTTGAAATCCCCACCGGCCCCCCGCTGAATTTCTCAATCAGGGTCCGGATCAGTTTCTGGTCCATATGATCCAGCCCCATGGAATCCACGTCCAGATGGAGCAGGGCCTGATCCGCCACTTCTCGGGTGATCACGGGATCCCCCTGCACTTCTGAAAAATCCCGCACACGGCGGAGAAGCCGGTTGCATATTCTCGGCGTTCCGCGGGACCGTCTCGCAATCTCATGAGCCCCCTCCGAATCAATGGAAACGGAAATGATCCGTGCGGAACGGATGATGATCTGTGTGAGATCCTCGATGCTGTAAAAATTCAGGCGCTCGACCACGCCGAATCGGTCCCTTAACGGCGAGGTGAGAAGCCCGGCCCGGGTGGTGGCGCCCACCAGGGTAAACCGGGGAAGGTCCAGCTTGATCACACGCGCAGAAGGCCCCTCCCCCAGAAGAATATCAATCTGGAAGTCCTCCATTGACGGGTAGAGAAGCTCCTCCACCACTCGGTTCATCCTGTGGATTTCATCCACAAACAGGACGTCCCCGTCCTTGAGGTTGGTGAGGATCGCAGCAAGGTCGCCCGGCCGCTCCAGCACGGGCCCCGATGTCGCCTTGATATGGACCCCCATTTCATCTGCAAGGATATGAGCCAGCGTGGTCTTCCCCAGGCCTGGGGGGCCGTAAAGAAGGATATGGTCCAGGGCCTCCTTCCTGGCCTTGGCCGCTTCAATAAAGATACGGAGGTTATGCTTGATCTTCTCCTGTCCGACAAAGTCATTCAGACATCTCGGACGGAGGCTCGAATCCAAGACAACCTCGTCTATGCCTTCTTTTGGACTGATGATGCGGTCTTCTTCCATAACCATAACCATTTGAACCGTTCAAGCCGTTTAAACTGTTTGAACCGTTTGAATCTTTTGAACGGTTTGAACTGCTTTTACCGTTTGAACCATTCTTTTTATGCCTTTGAAAGCAGCCTGAGAGACTCCCGGATCAGGTCCTCCACAGAGCGATCTTCTTTTTCATCAGCCAGCCCCTGAATGACCTCCCTGACTTCACCCCTCTTGTACCCAAGATGGACCAGGGCGGCCATGGCATCCTTGTATGGACACTGGTCCAGCAGGGAGAGCGCGGCGCTGGAAACGCCTTCCGGGTTGATGGGCTCATCCGGGATCTTATCCTTGAGTTCCATGCAGATCCTCTCCGAGGTCTTTCTCCCGACACCGGGAATGCCGCGGAGCCTTTCGACATCTCCGTGGCGGATGGCCGTCCGGAGGCTTCCCGTATCCAAACCGGAGAGGAGTGTCAGGGCGATTCTGGGCCCGACCTTGGACACGGAAATGAGCTGTTCAAAGAGATCCTTCTCCGAGGAGGTCAAGAACCCGAAGATCTGCATGGCATTATCACGGACATGGGTATAGGCCTTAAGACAGACCTGGGCGCCCGCCTCCGGCAACTGATAAAATGTTGAGAGTGGAATTTCCAAGAGATACCCGACGCCGTTCACATCCACGATAATCTCTGATGGATCCTTCTCTTCCAAGACACCTTTGATCTGGGCAATCATCTCTGGTTTCCTCTGCGGCGCCTTCATCCCTGCCTGTGCTACGGCAGACAGGGCGCCCCTCTACGGGCGTAGATCTTTCCCCCGGGGTCTGCGACAAATTTACAGGTAAATATTTCTCTAAGAGCGTCATTCCCCGACTCGATCGGGGGACCGGACAATGACAAACATATGTAATCCTGATGTGTACCCATAAATTTGTCGCACACCCTTTCCCCCGGCGCCCGGCCGATCCCCCGGGCGGATCTCCCTGCTCTATTCCTTCGGAAGATCCCGGCCATGCCTGCATCTTTCATTCTGATTCTTTAAGGTGACGGCCTTCAAGTTCCGGCGCATCATCCTGCTCTGGCTGTGGCAGATGGCTATGGCCAGGGCGTCCGAGGCATCGTAAGGATCGGGCAGGTAAGGAAGAGCAAGGAGGCTCTTCACCATTTTTTGGACTTGTTCCTTGTCGGCTCTTCCAAAACCGGCGACCGCCTTCTTGACTTCCGCAGGGGTGTAATCAAAGACCTCAAGGCCGTAATTTACGGCCGCCAGAATAGCCGCTCCCCGAGCATGCCCCAGTTTAAATGCGGAGCTGACGTTCCTCGCAATGAAAATGTTCTCCAGGGAAACCACATCGGGGCGCTTCGATTCGATGATGCGGTTGAGTCCATGATACAGCCTTTTCAGGCGGTAGGATATCGGCAGTGTTCCCGAGGTGCGGATCACTCCGCAATCCAAAAATACCAGAGCGCCGTCTTTCTCTTCGATGATCCCGAACCCGGTCTGAACCGAACCGGGATCAATGCCGAGTATGCGCACTCAGATACTCATCCTTTCCATGATCTCATCATCAATTTCATAGTTTGCATGGACGGCGTTCACGTCGTCATTATCTTCCAGCGCCGAAACAAGTTTCAGCATCTGCTCCGCCTCCTTACCCTCCAGTCGGACCGAAGTCTGGGGTATCTTGGTCAGCTCAGCAAGCGTGTACCGGATTCCGGCGGTATCCAGGGCCTGTTTCACGTTTTCGAAATGAGGAGGCTCCATAATGATTTCGAAGGTCTTACCTTCATCCTTGACGTCCTCAGCCCCGGCATCGAGAGCCGTTTCCAACAGCCGATCTTCATCGGCGCCCTCTTTTTCGACCACGATCAGACACCGGGTTTGAAACATCCAGGAAACGCAGCCGGTTTCTCCGAGGTTGCCGTGATTTTTTGAGAAGATATAACGGATTTCGGAAACGGTACGGTTCTTGTTGTCGGTCAGGGTCTCGACCAGAACGGCGACGCCTCCAGGACCGTAGCCCTCATAGACGATCTCTTCATAGTTGACGCCGGGCAGTTCCCCTGTCCCTTTCTGGATGGCGCGTTTGATATTGTCTGCCGGCATGTTGGCCTCTTTGGCCTTCAGAATAACCGCCCGAAGCCTCGCATTCGATGCGGGGTCGCCTCCCCCTATACGGGCGGCCACGGTAACCTCCTTGATGATCTTCGAGAAGATCTTCCCACGCTTGGCATCCGCCGCCCCTTTCTTATACTTGATGGTGGACCATTTTGAATGACCTGACATAACCGGACTCCTTTAACTCTTTCAGCCCATGAAGAACGCTATGTTTATTGTTTTAGGTTTTTCTCCCATTTAGTGGGTAAAATAAGGGTTCAAGGGGTTCAGGGTTCAAGGATTCAAGTGAAATACTGAAACGCAAGCAAAATCTCCAGAGAAAAACACTTGAACACTTGACCCCTCAGACCCTCAAGTTCTTGAAAAGCACTTCACTTGACCCCTGGAATCCTTGACCCCTTGACCCCTGATGTTTTCACCCACTCTTTTGGAGATGATCCTTTTTTTATGACTTCCTTCTCCAGAGGGATAGCAGCCGATCCCACCAGCTTGCAGCCTGGATCTCCCCTGGGTCCTGCGGCGTCTCTTCATCCTCTTCTTCCTCACCGTAGATGAGCGTGGTTCTTCCATCCAAGATGTCGATCTCCGGATGATCCTCGCTATCCGGACCAAGATCGTATGCGCCCTCTCCGCTGAAGGAAACCTCTGACTGAGACGCCTTTTTGAGAGAGATTGAAACACTGAGGAGATATTCCTCAGAAACGCCGTTCGGAAGCTTAATCTGAAGGGGGATCAGAATCCCTCTCCCTTCATTTCTGCCGGAAGGCCTGATATCGAGCCTTTTGGAAACAACAGGCCGGCGCTCGAAGAGGCGGTTTTCTCTTTTAAAAGGCTGAAGAGAAATATCCTCCTCATACTCCACATTCTCTTCCTCGGAGATCAAGTCCTCAAACGCCTTGAACCCCTGGTCCATCTGTTTTCCCGGCGCCTGCCCCCGTGAATGCGCATTTACGGATCCATTTTCATTAGATTTTTTCTCTTCCATGTCGTCCGTCCCATTCAGGACCGAATGGCAGGATACCATCCAATCCATACCATAAAACATCTCATCAAGTCAATGGATTCCGTCTTCCACGTAAACAGCATCCGCGCCGCCCGATTCTTTGATGACCCCTATTCCCCGGAAGCCGTGCGTTTCAGACCCTTGATCCCATACGCCGTCAGTTTTTTATGAACCCCGTAGGATAGGACGAGACGAAGACTGTTTACCCGGCCGCCGATCAAATTTTCGGTCTCTTCGTCCACCAGAATCTGGCCGGGAGAACCGGCCTGCATCAGGGTCAAAGCCCTTTCCCACGTATGGCCGAAAACGGCATAGGGGATGCCCCCCGTCCTCTCCCGAATCAGGAGATCTCCTGTAGCCACGCCCACTGAAACGCCATACCCGTTCATGTCTTCCTGGGGCAGCCCTTCACCAAAACGTGAAAAAATCTTGAGAAGGTCAACGGATGCAAGAACCGCCCGCCAGGGGTCTCCATGATCAGGAAAGGGAAGCCCAAAAATCCCCATGACGCCTACGCCGGCATCCCCTGCCGCATCTCCGCTGTGCCGGGCAATGACTTCCCGAACTTTCCGGAGATGCTGTTCGATCCTCCGGATCCTTTTGGAAGCCTCCGGGTCTTTCTGCATGGCCTCATTCTCATGGAGATGGACCGAGAGCACGGTCACCTTGTATTCTCCTTCCATCTTATCGAGAACCGGGGAGTTGTGGAAAACCTTTTCGGAAAGCCTCTGGGAGAGCCCCCCTTCATAACATTCACGGATCCAGCGGCCGTTCTCGAACTCCTCATAAAGACGGTGATTCACAATGGCAATGGCCGCCTGTCTCGAAAGGACCTGCAGGATCTCAAGATCTTTATCTGTAAACGGACCTTCGCGCATCGGGTCGGAGAGATTGATGACGCCGAGGACTTTCCCCTCATGAAGCACCGGCGCCGAAAGCAGGGTCCCGGATCGATACCGGTCCCGCTTGAAGGGAACAAAACGGGGATCCTTTTCTATGTCCTCGATCAGAAGCGGCTCACCCTTCTGAGCCACGTAACCGGCTATGGCCTCACCGACCAACAGCCGTGTTTTTTGTGCGATCTCATCCTGGAGCCCCCGGTAGGCCTTGACCACAAGGTCCCCTTTGTCCTCCCGGAGGAGCATAATCGATACGCTTTTCACAGAGATCTTCTCACAGATCATCTCCACAATCAAATCAAGCACCACATCCAGATCAAAGAGCATGGAGACGGCCTGGCTCAGGTCCACCGATGCCAGCATCTCAAAAACCTTCTGTTCCTTCTCCGATTCCCTGGCCATGAGAGAAAGGACCTCTTTATTCAGCTTCAGGGTGGCTGACCGCACCTGCTCATCGAGCGCCTCTTTGAGCCGGCGATTTTCCTCCTCAAGGGCCTGCAGGCGCTCCGCCGTGACCTCGGTTCCTCCGTTTTTTTCCGCTCCGGCCTCCCTGACCGGGACCGTCTTTTCCCCGGGATCCTTTTCAGGTCTTGGATCCTTATCCTCCTGCTTTTCAAAAGCAAGGGACTGCTGCATCCAGCCGGTCATCATCTCTTCATACGAGGAGAGGACCTCCCGTTCAGCAGGGGAAAAGGCATCCCTTCCTTTTCTGCCGAAAACAACCATCCCTTCCATCTCCCCCACACGGATACGGATCGAGAGCAGGCTGACAAGCCTTCGAGCTTCAAAAAAGTCCTTTTCATCCTTCTCCTTCCTGAGGTCAGGGTAATAGGCCTCCTCTCTCTTGATGGATCTCAATAACCAAGGAATCCGCTGCTGGCCCAAAAGAACCTCACCGATCTTTCCTCCCTGGTCCCGTTCCAGACCCCGCAGATTCCCATCCGGATCCAGGAGGAGAACCGAGCAGAAATCAACCTCGATGGGCGGGTCGTTTTCCAGAATTTTCTGAATGCAGTCTTTAAGACCCGGAGGGGGGCTGAAAGCAGGGATGCCGCGCACCAGCTTTCGCTGTCCGTGATATAGCGATAGAATCCGATCCGCTCTTAAGACCACCGAATAAACAATCCCGGCGAACACAAAGTAGAGAAAAACGATCCCGCCGAGTTCCAGGTTCCATCCCTCGGATACCACCGAGGTGTAAAACGCATGATACAGGGTCATCACCGAAGGGATCAGGGCAATGGGAAACCAGGCCCACCTCCGATTGTAGCAGAGACCGATCCCCAGCATCAGGACAGGAATCGTCAAATACCACTGGACAGAAAGCCCCTTCATCTGGATCAGGGAAGAAACCGCGAAGACATCCAGAAAATAGATGCCGATCGCTACCCCCTGTTGAATCCGTCTGGTGTAGCGGACCAGGAGCATAATTTCCGATACGGCAAAATACCCCAAAGCCGGCCAGAGAGGGAAGAATCTGCCGGATTCGATCAAGACGTAAACCGTCCATGCGATCAGAAGGAATACGGCAAACCTCAGGATAATGAAAGTCCATGACCGATGAATGGAGTCGTCTATTCTGTTGTTCCAAAACCTCATTTCGTCAACCCAGCTTCCTGGCGCAGGATATTGAAAACGCGGGAGGCCGCGTCAAGATTCATGGAAGGGGCCTGAGCCAGATCTTTCAGACTCGCCCGGCGCACCCTCTCCAGACTGCCGAAATGCCGCAGCAGCGAGAGGGTCCGGGTCTTTCCTATCCCCTTGATCTCTTTTAAACGCGAGGTCAGGGTGTCTCGGGTGTGCAGTTTTCTGTAGTACGTCACCGCAAATCTGTGGGACTCGTCTCTGATTCTCTGAATCAGATGGATCACCGGATCGGCGGGGTCCAAAACGACCGGCTCCCTGCGCCCTGGCAGATAGATCCGGTCAACGCCGTTCTTTCCGGCATCAGGGTCCCCGGGCTTTGCCAGGGCCATGAAATCCGTACCCTCAGTAAACCCTTGCTCACCGGCGACGTGGAGCAAGATATTGAGCTGCCCTTTTCCTCCGTCTATGAGGATGAGGTCGGGCATGGGAAGAGCAGCATCCTCCCCGGAGCCATAACGGCGCGTGAGGACCTCGAAGATCATGGCATAATCATTGGGGCCTTCCACCGACTGGATCCTGTAGTGCCGGTAATGGGATTTCAAGGGTTTCCCTTTCTCAAAAACGACCATGGACGCTACGGGATATTCCCCCTGGATATTCGAGATGTCAAACGCCTCGATCCGGAGCGGGAGCTTCTTTAAACCCGCCGCATCCTGCAGATCTTTCAGAATAACCAGATCCCGGTCTCTCTGATTGAGATGGGACTGCAGGGCAAGCGCTGCATTTTCGTCGGCCATACGGACCAGCTTGAGGTTGATGCCCCTCTGCGGGACCCTCATCCTCACCCGGCGCCCGCCTACGGCTGAAAAGGCCTTTTCCATGGTCTCCGTCTCCGATTCCGCAAACGCGAAGGGGGCAAAAATCAAGGGCGGGATGAGCCTCTCTTTGCTGTAATACTGCATCATAGTCGTCCTGAGTATCTCCTCCTCTTTCTCGTCTCCGGGCCGTTCGATAAAAAAGTCTTCCTTCCCGAGCAGCTTTCCGCCCCGGACGAAGAGAATCTCCGCGCATACCGTTTCACCGCTCATCGCCGTACCGAAGACATCCTTGTCCTCCATGTTCGGGCTGATGATCTTTTGCTGCTCGGTCATCTTCTCGATGCGCCTGATCTGGTCCCGGATCACGGCTGCTTTCTCGAATTCGAGGGACCTGGATGCCTGTTCCATCTTCGTGGAAAGTTCACGGATCAACGGCCGGTTCTTCCCCTGCAAAAAAAGAACGGCCTGCCGAACCATCCGGGAATATTCGGCCTTGGATATCGAACCGGTACACGGAGCGAGGCATCTTCCGATCTGGGCGTTCAGGCAGGGTCTCTCCCTTTTCCCATCTATCCTGTTTTTGCATTTCCTGAGCGGGAAGGTCTTTTCGATGAGGTCCAGGGTCGTACGCAGGTGACTCCCTGGAACGTAAGGCCCGAAATACCTGGACCTGTCCCTGCCGATCTTACGGACCACATCCAGTTTGGGATAATCCTCCTTGACCGAAAGCCGAAGATAGGGATAATGCTTGTCGTCCCTCAGGAGGATGTTGTATTTCGGCCTGTTCTTCTTGATCAGATTGCTCTCAAGAATATACGCCTCTGCCTCAGAACCGGTCACCATGAAATCGATCCGTTGGACCTTCGAGAGCATGACCTCGGTCTTGGGCGTGAGTTTGGCCGAAGCAAGAAAGTAGGCCCTGACCCTGGATCTCAAATCCTTGGCTTTTCCGATATAGAGGATATCCCCCTGCCGGTCCTTCATGAGGTAGACGCCGGGAGACCTGGACATTCGATCGACAGTTTCCAGTAAAGATTCATTCATTGAAATATCCCATAATCAAATACTATTTCTGGTTCCCTATTTCTGGTTCTTCTCCTCTACGAGCCATCGGCCATTTAGTGGGTAAAATAAGGGTTCAAGGGGTCCAGGGGTCAAGGATTCAAGTGAACCCCGTTAGAGAGATGATCTCTCTAACGGGGTGAAATACTGATACCGGTGAACCTAGTACAAGAACGCAAACAAAATCTCCAGAGAAAAGCACTTGAACCCTTGGACCCTAGTACCCTCGGCCCCTTATGTTTTTAGCACTTCACCCCGTTAGAGGACAACCTCTAACGGGGTTCACTTGACCCCTTGAATCCTTGACCCCTTGACCCCTGATGTTTTCACCCACTCTTTTTGAGATGTTCCCTACTTTTTTATCGCCTGGACGCCGATCAGCCTCTCTTTCATGGCGAGGAATTGATCCCGAAGGACCGAGGCCTTTTCAAATTCCAGGTTCCTGGCCGCATTCAGCATCTCCGCCTCCAGATCCCTGATCTTCCGATCGATCTCCTCGTCTGACAAGTAGGCTTCACCCGGTTCAGCGACAACCGACACCGTGATATAATCCGCCTCGCAGATCTGTACAAGCCCTTTGGGGATCGCCTTCATGATGGTCTGCGGCGTAATCCCCATCCGATGGTTGTATGCTTCCTGAGTCTTCCTCCTCCTGCTGGTTTCCCGCATCGCGTTTCGCATGGAATCAGTGATCCGATCGGCATAGAGAATCACCTGTCCGGAGGCGTTCCGGGCAGCGCGCCCCGTGGTCTGGATCAGGGACCGCTCGGATCGAAGAAAACCTTCCTTGTCTGCATCCAGAACTGCTACGAGCGAGACTTCGGGGAGGTCCAGACCCTCCCGAAGAAGATTGATCCCGATCAGGACATCAAAGTCCCCTTTGCGAAGAGACCGGAGGATCTCCATCCGTTCGATGGTCTGAATGTCCGAATGAAGGTATTTCACTCGTACACCCAGTTCGGAATAATAGTCCGTCAGATCCTCGGCCATCTTCTTGGTCAGCGTTGTCACAAGGACCCGTTCGTTCCGCTCCGCCCTGATCCTGATCTCGTTTAAAAGATCATCCACCTGTCCGTTGGCCGACCGGATGAAGATCTCAGGGTCGAGCAGGCCTGTCGGGCGGATGATCTGCTCCGCCACGGATGCCCCGGCCTTTTCCATCTCATATTGTGCGGGCGTGGCGGAAACGTAAATGACCTGTCCGGCCAGCCCCTCAAATTCGTCGAACCGGAGCGGGCGATTATCAAAGGCTGAAGGGAGACGGAAACCGTATTCGACCAGATTCTCCTTCCTGGACCGGTCTCCCCGATACATGCCGTTGAGCTGAGGGACGGTGATATGGCTCTCATCGATCACTACAAGGGTATCCCGGGGAAGATAATCAATCAAAGTGGGCGGCGGCTCCCCCGGCAGTCTGCCCGTGAGATGACGAGAATAGTTTTCGATCCCCTGGCAGTATCCGACCTCCTGAATCATCTCAAGATCAAAGAGGGTGCGCTGTTCGAGCCGCTGTGCCTCCACCAGTTTGTTCTGCCGCTCCAGTTCCGCCACCCTCTCCTGCAGCTCTTTACGGATCTCCCGGACTGCTTTCTCTATTCTTTCCTTTGGAGTGACATAGTGGCTCTTCGGGTAAACGGCGATCTTGGGCAGGCGGCGGATCCTATCCCCGGTCAGGAAATCCACTTCATAGATGGATTCCACCAGATCTCCAAAGAATTCCACTCGGATGGCTGTATCGGCATAGCTCGGCAGAATCTGTACCACATCCCCCCTGACGCGGAACGTCCCCCTCTTGTATTCGAACTCATTCCGCTGGTACTGGATCTCCACCAGCTTGCGCAGCATGGCGTCCCTGTCTATTTCGCACCCCTCTTCGAGATGGACCAGCATCCCGTGATAAGCCTCGGGCGAACCGAGACCATAGATACAGGATACGGACGCCACGATGATCACGTCGTTCCTTTCCAGGAGCGAGTGGGTGGCCGAGTGGCGCAGCTTGTCGATCTCATCATTGATCGAGGCGTCTTTTTCGATATAGGTGTCGGACTGAGGGATGTATGCCTCGGGCTGGTAATAATCATAGTAACTGACAAAATACTCCACGGCATTCTCAGGGAAAAAAAACTTGAACTCGTTATAAAGCTGTGCCGCCAGGGTCTTGTTGGGCGCAATCACCAGGGTGGTCTTCTGAACCTCCTCAATCACCTTGGCCATGGTAAATGTTTTTCCCGAACCGGTCACCCCTAAAAGCACCATATGGGACCGGCCTTCCTGCACCCATGCAGACAACCGTTTGATGGCCTCAGACTGGTCGCCGCATGGTTCGAACTCCGAGCAGACACGAAATGACGTCATGATGGATCCCTGCGGTTCTGATTTTCCTTTATTTTATAATAGTTTTCATTGCCTGTCAAACCCCGAAAAGAGCGATAGGACGGCGCCGATACAAGGGGAGCGTACTCCCTAAAAGGTCCGTCAAAGGCTATAAGTTGTTTATTTGTTCACTGAGGAGTTCTAAAATTAACAAATTAACACTTATTGGATATAGAGCCCAGGCTGAACGAGATCTGTGGTTACAGGCATCTTCCCCCCCTCACTTCTTAACCAAAACTTCCTGTTCAAGGATTTTATACATGGTCAGGAGGGAGATCAGCCATGAAAGGGTGGACTCTGCGCCCTGATTCGCATTCACTCCGGTAGGCTGAATGCCGTCGCAGCAGCCCCCTGTTTCAAAATCATAGATCTGTACATTGAGGTCGTTTCGTCCCAGAAACCAGCTGAGACAGCGGTACCCCTCTTCAATCCACTTCCTCTCGCCAGTGGCACGAAAGGCCTCGGCACAGGCTTCGATCAGGCACATGGCTTCAATCGGTTGTTGATCAAAGGTAGATGAATCGCCTTCCCTGTTGTGCCAATCCGTATTCCCGATGATGGAGAGGTGACCTTCAGGCGCCTTCTGTCTGGCAAGCAGCCAGTTCAGGCTGTTGATCCCCATCTCGAACATTTCCGTGTGCGGTATCCATTGGCCGGCCAGGATCAGTGCATGGGACAACTTGGCATTGGCATAGGTCACCTGATCTTCACACCACGGCCAGTCGTGAGAGGCCCTTTGCTTAAAGAGGTCAAACAGTTTTTCCCCAAGGACTGCGCGCAACCGACGGGCCGTCGTGTCCCCGCCGAATGCTTCCATATAGGCCTGCAGGCCGACAATGGCAAAGGCCCATGCCCTGGGTGACGTAAAGTTTTCCAGCGCAGGAAGACCCTCTGAAAAGAGACCCGCAGCCATTTTCCGGATCGAGTCACTCGGCGCGCATTTCACGGCAGTGCCCAGCCCCCAGAGGGACCGGCCGTGGGAATCTTCACTTCCCATCTCTTCAAGCCAGCGTCTGTCATAGGACATGAAGTTTCTGAAGCGAGCGTTTCCCGGATTGAAAGAGTCGTTCATAAAGGAAAGATAGGTCTGAATCAACGGGACCACACCTTTATCCTTGAGCAGGGAGTAGTGCATGCAGGCAACAATGAGCGCCCTGGCGTTATCATCGGCGCAGTAGCCATGGCTTCGGTCGGGGATGGAGTATTTCGCGTGCTGAAGCATCCCGGTGTCATCGGTCATGATTCTCATATGTTTCAAGTTGATGTCAGGAAGTTCACTGACGATCCTGGCATCCGGTCTTTCCGAAAATTGTGGTATGGCCTGGTCTTTTGTGTGCGTGAGCACTTTACCGATTAGCTTGAAGTAGCTTCGTCCCACTTCCTTCCAGATCATGGACCGGCCGAACCGGTAACACTTCTCGCGGATCTCCATGCGTTCTTCTTCATGATCCAGCAAGTGGTTGACGGCTTCGGCCATGGCGTGATCGTCGTTGAAAGGGACGAGGCGCCCTCTCCCATCAGCCAGCATCTCCTTGGCATACCAGTAAGGCGTGGAAACAGCGGGGGTCCCCATGCCCGTACTATAGGCCAGGGTGCCGGATACGATCTGTTGTTCGTTAATGTATGGCGTGATATAGATGTCGGCCGCCGTGATATATTGAATCAGTGTGTCCATCCTGACAAAACGGTTCCGAAACAGGACATGATCGTTCATACCGAGCCGGTTGACCAGCTGATAAAGGCCTTGTTGGTAGGAATCTCCGGATTCCTTCACAACGTATGGATGGATTTGCCCGAGAATAATATAAACCGCATCGGGGTGGCGCTCAATAATCCCGGGCATGGCCTTGATCATCATGTCAAGCCCCTTTGCCGGGCTCAACAGGCCAAAGGTTAAAAGAATCTTATTCTCGCTCAAGCCAAGGTGATTTCGAAAGGTATCGGACCTTTTAAAGGGAGTGTCAGGAATCCCGTGAGGGATGAATTCTATTTTTGAGTCGTCGATGCCGTACACTTCCTTCAACATCGAACGGGCCTTGTGGGCCATGACCACCAATGATTCGGAATATCTTGCCAGTTCCTGAATGATGACACGCTGTTTGCCGAAAGGGTCCTGGAGGATTGTATGCAAGGTGGTAATGACCGGCATTCTCAGATTCTTGATCAGACGGATGATGTAGGCGCCGTCACTTCCCCCAAAAATGCCGAATTCGTGCTGGAGGATGGCGACATCGAATTTGTGCACATTCAGAAAATCAGCGGCACGGATATAATCAGGCTGGACATTTGCTCTAATCTGGAACTTGACCCGGTCCGGGTAGTGATACCCTTCATCCATATCATCCATGGCCACGGCGATGAGATTTTCATCGCTCTTTTCCATCTGACCTGCAAGGGCATCACACAGATCGCCAGTAAAGGTTGCAATACCGCACTGCCTGGGGAGGTAATTTCCTATGACTGCTATTTTTTTCAATGATTCTGTCCCCAAAATATAGGGTTTGAGTGTTAAAGAGCTTTAGGGGTCAAGGGTCCAAGTGGAATTGGGAATATTGTTTGCAGAAATTATTTGGCATCGTAATAGCTTTTTGAGGCACATTATCAACGGAAGGGAAATATCCTTTTTTAAATTGATTTTTTTTATTAAGATCATCCAATTCAACGACAATATATGGATCTTTTGTTAAAAGATCAGCCGGCGGATCATTAAAAGCAATGTGGCCATTTACCCCAATCCCTATAAATGTCAGGTCAACAACATATTGAGAAATTAATTTATTTAATCGGTGACATTCTGTTTCAGCATTTACCGAATCGCCATTATCAATACATTGCTGAATTCTCTCCGTTGCCAACTTGGCGGCGGCGATAGCTAACTGATTCTCTGTCTCAAATAAATAAACGTTCATAATTATCAGGGGAATAATTTTATTTGTGTAGATTGTTGTGATTGTTGTTGTGCCGTCTCAGGTCATCAAAATACAGGGTGCTCTTTTTTTCCACACAAGCGGCTGCGTATAAATACATTGCTGCTGACCAGGTCTGCCAATCTTGCCCACGGGGTTCCCCTGTTTGGGCCTTAATCCATTCGTTAAAACCAAACGAAACATCATGGTCACGGGTTAATTTTACCAATGCGGTTAAACTAAGTAACTTTTCTTCAGCTAAACGATATTTTTGCACTGCCACTATAGAAGCCACGTAAAAAGCAGATATAAAGGGCCAGACGCCTCCGTTATGATATTCGCCCGGAAGGTTAAATTGTTCATATCTTTTGTGCCAGTCAGGGTTAGTCGGCTGTATATATGGAATCAAGCAAGGCGGCAGTTTTATAGCCAACTCTTCTCTTTTAATCAACGCCTCACTTTCAGCTTCAACCCAAAGCACCATCTCGAGCGCCCGGCTATGAGAAGCCACACCGGATAATATAGCCAAACTATTGCCCAATAAATCAAAACGGTCATCACTATGGATTTTATATGAAGACATCGCGTAATATGGTTTGTGTTTGACTACTAAACCTTCATGCACGTGCCGGTTTCTGCGCCCCCCTCGAACATTCAGCCTGTTCATCATTTTTTTTAACATATCAGCCCGGTCATTGAAGCCATAAAGCTTGAGATAGGTGTAAGTTAATGTATTAACATAAAGGCCAAATCCCATAACCCAGTGTTCATCTCGCCAGTCACTGGTCGGTAACTGAGCAACCATCTCTGAACAATCCGGACTTTGATATTCCATCCAAGTAAGTGCTTTTTGCGCCGCTTTTTCTAAAAACAATTTTTCTCCAGTCACTTTCCGATAAAGCGCTAATCCAATTAAAAATAACGGCGTGGTATCACTTGCGCCTAAATCATGGGGATCATGGGCTAAGGAAGGTATATGTCCTAAGTTGGTTTGATTTTTAGCTAAAGCTTCCAATGTCCGACGCAATGAATCAATTAATTCTTCGTTTCCTGAAGCAAGCATTCCAAAGGCCGCAATCATTAAATCTCTGGTATAGGGCTCTGGATATCCCCAGCCAGCAGTTCTGGGCAGTTCTTGATAGGGTCCGTCAACGTTATGCAACAGTATCTCTATAGCAGCTTCCTTAGCTTCCTGAATTTCAGCTTTGTTTTTTTCATTAAGAACTGAATTTTTTTTGAACATTATGATATCCCTAAACGATTGGAAACAATTTCTACAAATTTTTTGGCTACTATTTTATAGTCGAAAAGCTTTGCTGCTCTTTTGCGTCCAGCTTCACCCATTTTTTTGCGTAAATCGGCGTCTTCCATCAACTTTAAAAGATAATCTGCTATATCATGAATACTGGCCCGAAAGTCTACAGTGCGGGGAGGGTTAAAAAGAACTCGGTGTCCCTTTTCATAACCGGATTCTTCACCAATGATGGCTTCGTTAACTACAATTTGGGTGGCAACATTCGCTAAAAATGCAGTTTCCCCATGTTTCATGGTATCTAAAAAACCCATGGCATTGATTGCCAATACTGGTTTCCCGCAAGAATTTGCCTCTACAGCCGGCATACCAAATCCTTCCAATCTAGAGGGAGACGCATAAATATCACAAGCTGCAAATAAATACGGCATAAAGTATCTTGACAGGACACCTTCAGAATAAAGCACATTTTTTTCTATACCCAAATGAGTGGCCAATTGCAGGTCAATAAGGTTTTGGGCTTTTGTACGAGCCTGTGGCCAAACCTTACATATATATCTCCAATCCGGCGCTTTTTGGTCAATTAGCGCTAATGCCTGCATGACTTCCTGAGCTCCTTTGGAAGCGGCATCTCCTCCTACAGTTAAAAGCATTAACTGGTCTTTAGGTATCCCGAATGTATTACGAACAGCTTGTACTTTTGAATCATCCTGATCCATCGGGGTAAAAACATTTGTATCACAACCAATGGGCAATACCTCTATATTGTCTCCTTTTACTCCGTCTCTAATATATGTTTCTTTAACCCAATTTGAAGTAACTAAAATCAACGGCAACGAATTCAATATCTCATGATAATTCGCCACATAGCCGTCCGCTATTAACCAAGGAACAGGTTGAACACCATAACGTTTTGGATGAAGCACGATATGAGGGGTGTGCCCCCAATAGCCTATCCCCACAACGATATTCGGTTTAAACCATCTGTAATACCACTCCTTTTCAGTTGGTGATTGAAAATGAACACCACATACGTCAACTCCTATCTCCTTAAGGCCTCGGTATAAAAGTGCTCCCTGGGTAGCAATCCCTCCGGGAGAAGTCGGATCAAACAACACCAAGACTTTCATTTTAACCACCTCTCTTAATTGCGAATACTTTAAAGTTTTCTGGTAGAATTAGCCTGCCAGAAAGCCTCAGTCTTTTGTGCGCATTTAGCTTCAAAACTATCATTAGCAAAACCATATATTTGTGTAATTATTTTATGTTTTTGATACCATATGCTTTGCGCCAAATTTGACACTAAATCAGCTTTCTCGACAGGCTTCGGCAGATATTTTCCTTGTCCGTCTTCATAAGCAAACAACCACAATTTATCAGAAACAATATCGGCACTTTCCCAAAGCTTGATTACGGCCTTACCGATTTGTTCATGTCGTAAATGAGAAGTGTATTCACCTTTCGGGTGGTGAGTTATTATAAGATCGTATTTTATTAAAGGAAGTAAGGAAAGGATGTTTTGTTGGATCTCGTGAGTGCGTATTGGCTTGAGCTGAGGACTGTCGTCTAGATCACCCATTTTTCCGGCGGCGCCTAAAGCCCCGAGTGCTTTGTAGAACTTAGGAGCCCGATCTTTATCACTTGCACGGCATAATGACAGTATAAACCAATCCCAGCTTGGATTGCTCATGATCAAGCCCCCTGCCCATATAGTTTCGTCATCCGGATGGGCTACAATGACAGCCGCTTTCATTTGTCTATTAGCTTTCACCTACATTAAGTTATTTTACTTAATTTTGTGTCCACTTTTTTAGCTTGCCTCACTTTGGGGACGTAGTTTTCCATGACTGCTGTTTTTTTCAATTCCCCTCCAAAACACTGGTGGTTCGGCTATTCAACATCCTGGACAGTAAATCCTTTACCGGAACAACCGCAATGCCTGACGAGGTATCCGACATGGAGTAAGGGATAATCAAGTCCTCGTTGTGGATCATGGCTCCGCAGGTATACAACACGTTCGGCACATACCCTTCACGCTCTTCTTCTGTGGGAGAAAGAAGCGGTTCAGACAGGCGGCCGATCACCTTTGTCGGATCTTCCAGATCCAGCAGGCAGGCTCCAATGCAATATTTCCTCATGGGACCGACGCCGTGAGTTAACAGGATCCACCCTTCCTCGGTCTCAATGGGAGAGCCGCAATTGCCGATCTGTATGAACTCCCACGGATACCGTGGCTTCTGCAGAAGTTGGGCTTCTTGCCAGAAGTGAATATTGTCTGAAGACATGATAAACATGTTTTCACCATCCTGACGGGAGATCATCATATATTTCCCATTAATTTTTCTGGGGAAAAGGGCCATCCCTTTGTTCTGCACGGCATCCCCGTTGAGCGTTCGAATCTTGAAGTTGTTAAAGTCCCTGGTTTCCAGTAGCATGGGGAGGATATTAAAACCGTTGTAGGCGGTGTAGGTCGCATAGTAGATGGGTTCGTCGTCGCCATTGAAAAAATGTACGAATCGGGCATCCTCAATCCCCCGGCTTTCGTTTTCAGAGACCGGGAAGATGACTTTCTCTGATATCCTTTTCTCTTTTCTGAATCTTAATTCGTAATTGGATCTGGCGAGCCAGAGGATCTTCTCAACCGTGTCATGAAGCAAAGGCAGCCGCGCTCCTCTATGCGCGTCGAACTCCCGCTGAATAGCCGTCTCAAGCTCATAGAAAGAAAACCTGTCGGACAAGTCCTTCAAGATTTCATCGGAGACCTCGTTCTTTGACTCCATATCTTCCAGTTTCAACTGGAACACGTATTTGTCGTAGGTCGGGTTCTTTATCACTTCAGGGGTCTCCACAAAGCGGCCCACTTCGTCGAAGTGGAGTTTATTCTTATCATCAAGAATGCCGCTTCTGAACTCAATCGAGGAGATATGACCTTCGCCGGTGGAGCGAAAACTCAGAATAAATCGGACGCTCCCTTTGTTGAGATTGCTCTGATCCGTATGCTTCACGATGGAGGGGTTAAAAAAGGCCGCAGCTTGTACAGAGTATTCATGCGTAAAACAAGCCCCGATCAGGCACCGCCTGTCCCCGGACATCTTCGTTCCATTCGGGATATAATGTTTGATGACCTTGAAGTTCTTGTCAATTATCCGCCAGATGTCCTTGTGGCGGGTTGAAAAGTCAGTGATGATCTGGTTCAGGTTCTCCTTGACGTCATCCTCTGAAAGACCAAGAACACGTTGGATGATATGGTTGATCTGCTCAACACTGCTCGGCACGTAGAATTTGGCGATGACTCTGGAGGGCTCTGAAAAAAACCTTTTTTTTCTTCTTCGTATCTTTAAAGAATTATTATTCATACTCAAGTTCTTCTCCAATTTAGTGTGCAAGAAGAAATTTGGTGACACCCCTCATCCTAACCTTCTCCCCATGGGGGAGAAGGGATATTTAAACTTCCTTTTATCTTCAGCCTTCCAATCTCCTAATAAGCTGCCCTTGAATGCTTCAGGCACATCTCCACAAGATCCGAGATGGTAGCGGACCCAACACACATGACGGTATCCGCGCCGCCCCAATAAAGCTTTACAGTGCCGTCCTCTTCCGGAACGGCGCCGCAGGTGAAGACAACATTGGGAACATAGCCGGTCGTCTCCCAGGGATCTTCGGGCTGAAGAATCCAGTCATCAGAGATACCGATCACTTTGGACGGATCGTCCAAGTCGTGTAAGGCCACGCCTAACCTGTAAACCGCACCTGCCATAGTCCGGTAGACCCCGTGGTAGATATGGAGCCATCCTTGATCGGTCCTGAACGGGGTGGCTCCAGGACCGATCTTCAGCTCATCCCAGTGATAGGTCACCGGTTTCATCACGACCCTCGACTCTCCCCAATGGATCAGGTCGGGAGAATAGGATATGTGTATGGACCAAGGTGATATCTCCGAATGAGGGCGGTCAAGACGAGCATATCGCCCGTCAAACTTCTGGGGGAAGATGACCACATTTCGCATGTCCGGTTGGGAAATAAGAGCCATACGCTCGACACTCTTAAAATCCGTGGTTCGTGCCAGGGCAATCCTCACTCCATGTCTGGAGTAAGCGCTGTAGGTAAGCAGATACTCGTCATCTATGGCACAGATACGCAGATCCTCGACCCCATACTCTTCGTATTCGGCGAAGACGCCTTGTTTTGCAGGAACAAGGAAAGGCTCCGGACGCACGGTAAAGGAGTAACCCTCTTCGCTTTCCGCCAGACCGATGACACACCGGCCGTTTAAAAGATGGGAACGGAAGAGCATCACGTACCTCCCGTCATGTTTGACCATCCCGGCATTATGAACGGTAGAGACGGGGTAGGGTACGTCATCACAGGTCAGAATGGGGTTCTTTTCATACCTTCGAACCACAGGATTTTTCAAGACCATCTCCTCTACTTCCGACCGAAGTCATCCTCGATCCTTACAATATCATCCTCACCGAAATAGTCTCCCATTTGTACCTCAATAAAGGCCATGTTCTCCTTTGTCGGATTTTCGATACGATGGACACCCCCCCTCGGGATGTCTATGGAATCGCCTTTATTGAGCCGGATCTGTTTCCCATCCAATGTGACCAGGCCCTCACCATATACCGCAGTCCAATGCTCGGCACGACGCTGGTGCTTCTGGAGGCTCAGCCGCTTTCCGGGATAGACCACGATACGTTTGACTTTGTGGTCCGGTTTGTCGGAAAGGATCGTGTAGTATCCCCACGGACGATGGTCCTCACGTTTTGTCAATTCAAGGATCTGCTCGTAAACTTGAATGTAATCATTCACCATACGCTCAGCAGAAAAGTTCTTCTCCACAAACCCGCGGCAGGCCGAGCGGTCTATTGCAGACAACTCTTTCACGGCGTCAACCGCCTCCTCAACATTGGAGACCAGGAAACCATTCACACCATGCCGAATCAGCTCCGGCATACTGCCCCGGTTAAAAGCAATCACCGGCGTCCCACAGCACATGGCCTCAATAATGGAAAGACCGAAGGGCTCCTCAAAACTGATAGGGTGTAACAAAGCGCATGCCTTGCCGAGGAGTTTATCCCTCTGCTCCGGACCCACGCTTCCCACATAGGTGACATGATCACCATCGATATGAGGCTTCACCTCTAATTCAAAATAAGCCTCGTCCTGAATCACACCGGCCATGATGAGTTTCTTGCCTGCGGCCCTGGCAATTTCGATTGCCTCTTTGGCTCCTTTTTCCGGGTGGATCCGGCCGAAGAAGAGAAGCGTGTCCTCAGGTTCAGGTACGAAAGTAAAGCCATCGAGGTCAATACCGTGGTGGATCGTAGCAATGTAGTTCAGATTCGGTGAACGGTCGGCCTCGCTAATGGCAACATAGAAGGTCTTTTCGTTATATTTTTCATAAACAGGCAGGATGCGGGGGGATGAAAAGCCGTGAATCGTTGTGAGAACAGGCGTCGTCACCAGCTTGCTGTATGTCAAAGGGAGAAAATCAAAATGGTTGTGAATCAGGTCAAATTCATCGGCCCGGTCAAAGAGTTCGGAAATGTGGAGGCACTCCCAGACCTTGGGTTCGATCTGCCTGTTCTCTTCGTAGCCTCCTTTGCAGACGGCATGGAGTTGCCCCTTTGTGATGGAGTCCGCCGTGGCAAAAAGGGTCACGTCGACCCCTTTGGCGATCAGCCCCTCCGTCAACAGAGACACGACACTTTCCCATGGTCCGTAATGTCGTGGAGGCGTTCTCCAAGCAATCGGTGAAAGCATCGCTATGCGCATAAGGTATATGTAACCTATATTCCGATTGACAGCAAGGTTTTTCCCCTCATAGGGGAAGAAGAACCGCCACAGCCCATCCAAAACCGACGAGAAAATTGATCCTTCGATAGTATGAATACCGGGAAATCTAACACTCGCTCAGAAATATGTCAAACTGAAACATGATGGCCGGGATCCTGGTTCACATTCGCCATACGGCGCTTACCGATAAGGCTCTAATGCGGCAGAGTTATGGATTCAAAGAGGTCGTGGTCGGTCCGGATCGGAGTTCTTCAGGGATTCCAATGCTTCCACATCGGCCAAATCCTTGGTTCTTCCTGACGTCCTCTTGTTTCGAATGAGGTCGTCAATCGAAAGAATATGCACTTCGATTCCCTCAATGTTCAGAGACAGTGACCTTCGATACGTCTCCTCAAACTGAAGTCCGGATGCCGCGGTGATGATGTCGATTCGCCTCGGGGCAACTCCGATCTGGAAAATGGTCCCATCCTTCTGAAGGTCTTCTTTGGTCAGATTGTGCAGCGGGGCGCCGAAGCGGCGCAATGCCCGTAATACGGCATCAGCGTTCTGAGGTGACGGCATGACCCAAATGTCTATGTCCATGGTGGCCCGGGGATAACCGTGGGCTGCCATGGCATAGGCGCCGACGAGGAGGAACCTAACCTTCTCGTCGGACAAGACTTGTAATATGTCTTTGTAGTCTTCGTTCAGCATCGTGCTTTTTACTCAGGGATGATATCTCTTGGGTCAGAATCCAGACGAGCTTAATGCGGTCTGCCGGCGTGCCGGGGACGAAGTCGTCGTTCCGTCGGTCCGACATTCGGTATATGGCTGTGTGCTTCCTGTTCATGCTCTCAATCTACCCTGCTCTTTAAAATAATTTTTTGTGATTATATCTTTGGGGAATTGCGCATGTCAAGAATAATCCTGGAAGGACGCCTGGTGTTCGCTTCGTGGTCCTGTTCGTAAATAGGGTGACGTGCCGAGAGGGTCTCCAATGGAAGGATGAAGCAAGTGCCACGGAAGCGGTTTAGTTCAACAGGGTTTTCTATTGTCGAAATCCTTTTTTAATGATATAAATGCAATCCTGATGACAAAAATTTCCCTGTTGGTTATCGTTTCCGTCATGATTCAGTTGGCCGCGGCATTCCTGGCCTTCCGCATGATCAAGGTCTCGAGGCACGTCCCAGGCTGGATCCTGATCTCTCTCGCCCTTTTTCTCATGGGAGTCCGGCGGATCGCCTCCCTCATGGGTTATCATCTGCCGGGAGCTGAACACTTCAGGGGGGGAACCCCGGAGACCATCGCCTTGGTCATTTCCATCCTGATGCTCTGCGGCGTCGTCCTGATACGGCGCTATTTCATCCATCAAAACCGGCAGGAAGAACGCCTTCTCGAATCGGAAAAGCGCTACAAAACCCTGTCGGATCAGCTCGAACAACGGGTAGAAGAGAGAACCCGGGAACTCCAGAATACCATTCAGACCCTTCAGGAGTGCCGGCGGATCAAAAGCGATTTTCTGGGCAGGATGTCCCACGAGCTCCGGACGCCGCTCAACTCCGTCATCGGTTTTTCAGACGTTCTTTTGAACGGCATGGATGGAGAACTCACCAGTGAACAGAAAAAAGACGTCGAGATGATCTTCCACAGCGCTCAGCATCTTCTTCAACTCATCGATGATATCCTTGACCAATACAGACATGAATCAGGGAAGGAGACACCGGACGCAGGCAAGGCGGGAAGTCCGGAAATCCCGGACGACGTTCATTGAGGTTTTTTGAGCACGCGGCTATGGCGAAACACAAACCTTGGGCAATGACGGTCATTCTCCTCTCAGCCATCCTGGGCGGAGCGGCGGCGGGGTGGGTGGTTTCACGTTTCATGAACCTCCCTCAAGTCGAGAGCCTTGAGGAATATCATCCGAGTGAGGCTTCACACATTTTTTCCGATGACGGAACGCTCATGGATGAACTCTTCATCGAGAGAAGGGAGGTCGTCCCCTTGGACCGGATCCCGCTTCACCTCAGAGAGGCCGTAATCGCCGTTGAGGACTCCCGTTTCTATTCTCACCACGGAATCGATTTTCAAGGCATCGCGAGGGCCATGGCCAGCAACCTCATGGCCGGCCGTGTGGTTCAGGGGGGAAGCACCATCTCACAGCAGCTCAGCAAGGTTCTGTTTTTTTCGCCTGAAAAGTCCCTCCTCCGGAAAATCAAGGAGGCGATCGTCACCCTGCAAATCGAGAAACGCTATACCAAAGATCAGATCCTGGGTCTGTATCTCAACCAGATCTATCTGGGCATGGGATGTTACGGCGTTGCAGCCGCATCCCGGAGGTATCTGGGGAAGGACGTCTCCGACATCACCCTGCCGGAAGCGGCTCTCTTGGCGGCTCTCCCTAAATCACCGGGTAAATACTCCCCCTCATCCAATCCTGAAGAAGCCGAAAAAAGAAGGAACCACGTCCTCGACCGGATGGCCGAGGAAAGATTCATCAGCCGTGCAGAGGCCGAAAAGTCAAAAAAAGAGCCTGTTCCGATCCGGGTTTACCAGCCGCTCAGCAGGAACGCCCCATACTTTGTCCAGGAGGTCGTGCAGGATCTTGAATCGCGTCTCGGGAAAAAAATCCTCTATCAGGGGGGGCTCTCCATTCATACCACACTCAACCTGCGTCTGCAGACCATCGCCCAGGAGAGCCTGCGGCAGGGTCTTGAAACCGTCATCAAGCGCAACCGCCGCAAACCACACGCCCAACTGCAGGGCGCCTTGATTGCCATGGACCCGGCCAATGGACAGGTCAAGGCATTAGTCGGGGGTTATGACTTCGTATCGAGCCCGTTCGACAGGGCCTTGCATGCCAGACGCCAGCCTGGGTCCGCCTTCAAACCGATGATCTATGCCGCCGCGCTCGAGAAGGGATATCAGCCTTCGGATATCCTCATGGACACACCGCTTTCCTTCACGGACCCTCGGACCGGAAAAACCTGGGCCCCTCAGAACTACCGCCATGAGTTCACGGGACCTGTCACCCTCCGGCATGCCCTGGAGAATTCCCTGAATATCCCCACCATCCGCCTGCTCCGGAATGTGGGGATTCAAAACTGCATGGATCTGGCAAAACGCCTGGGCATAGAGGAGCCTCTGACCCCTGATCTCTCCCTGGCCCTCGGGACCTCCGAGGTCACCCTTCGGGAACTGACCGCCGCCTATGCGGCCTTCGCGGCGCAGGGGGTTTACTCCTCACCCATGCTGATTACACAGGTCTATGACCGGAACGGGCGTATACTCGAAAATCACCAGCCTGAGCAGAGGATCGCATTCGATGAAGATGCGGCTTTTCAGATGACCTATCTGCTGGAAGGGGTCGTACAGTCCGGCACCGGCAGGATCGCACGGTCGCTGAACCGCCCTGTTGCCGCCAAGACGGGAACCACGGACGATTACAGCGACGCCTGGTTCATCGGTTACTCGCCGGAGCTGGCAGCGGGGGTCTGGGTCGGGTATGACAAACGGACGCCTATCGGCCCGGGTGAAACCGGCAGCATGGCGGCCGGACCCATCTGGGTCTTCTTCATGCAGGAGGCATTGAAAAACAAGGCCCCTTCCTACTTCCCGGTCCCTTCGAATATCGTCTTCAAAAAGATCAATGCCCTAAACGGAGAACCGGCCGATTCCGACACGGCGAATGTGGTTGAAGAGGCCTTCAGGTTGAAACGGCGGGAATAGCCGGCCAAAGAAATCAAATCCCATGGAGTGGGTAAAGGGGGGTGGAAGGTTCAAGGGTTCAAGGGTTCAAGTTGTTTTTTTACTTTTTGATTCCCAGTTTGCGCGTGGTTCAACACGGTCACGAAAGAGGGCAAATCATCGGCCGCCGGCTGATCAGGACGACCCGACCAGATTCAATGATTCCTGACGGGTCAGGATATCCACAAAGACTTTCACGATCCGGGGATCGAACTGGGCACCTGCGCAGGATTGGATCTCTTGGATGACCCAATCCAGGGAGAGGGCCTTCCGGTAAGGCCGGTTGGAGATCATGGCATCATAGCTGTCGATGATCTGTATGATCCTGGCACAAAGCGGGATCTCTTCTCCTTTGAGTCCGTCCGGGTATCCCTGCCCGTCGAAGGATTCATGGTGATGCAGGATGATCTTGAGCACCTCCTGTGGAAGGCAGAGCGGTTTCAGAATCTCCACGCCGCGTCGGGGATGCTCCTTGATTTCGGTCCATTCTTCCGGATTCAGCTTTCCTCTCTTGTTCAGAATCTCATTGCTGATTCCTACCTTGCCGATGTCGTGGAGAAAGGCTGAAATCGTCAGAACCTCCTGTTCCTTTTCGGAGAGGCCCATGGCCTCGGCAACCACCATGGAATAGTGGTTCACACGCTCCGAATGGTGATGCATATTGGAATTCTTCGCCTCCAGGGTTCTGGAGAGGACCTTGATAAAATCCAGCAGACTGAGGTTTTTGCAATTGGACCAGGCCTCTCCCAGTGGAACCGTCCCCCCCTGCGGGTCCGGTTCTCCTTGGTTCATAATCACACTCCAGTCGGTTATGCCCTTGCTTTTCAGGTCCGAGATCACGGTTCCTACACGATCCTGAAGCCGTTTCTTGCAGATCGCTTTATTGACGACCGATATGAATTCCTTGATGTTGAACGGCTTGGTGATATAATCGAAGGCGCCGTACCGGATCGCCTGCTGTGCCGTTTCCAGGGAGCCGTACCCGGTGATGATCACCACCTCGATCTCCTGTTTCTTCTCTTTAATTCTTTTCAGAACTTCAACCCCGTGCATATCCGGCATATTCAGATCCAGTGTTACGAGATCGAAGGACTCATCCGTTATCTTCTGCAAAGCCTCCGCTCCGCTTTTCGCTGTTTGGATCTCGTGGTAAGGCTTCATGATCATACGGATGGATTCTCGGGGACCGACCTCATCATCCACAACCAGGATATTTCCTCTATACTCCATGCGCCGCTCCTTCCTGCTTCCGCTCAAATTGCCGGATGAAAATAGTAAACGCCTCTTTCCGGATATCCGACGATTCCGGATGCCGGATAGTATTATCTTTGTCCAACGATGCTTCTTTTTTGATCTGAAGATGCCCCGTTTCAATGCAAAACTGATGCCATGGCTCCGCCTGCCCGTCCGCCCTTCGCCTGGTATGACCAAGAAAAGGACCATCCAGGCAGTGACACAATTTGTCCGGCCATCTATCCCTTTTTATCATCTGATAAAAAAATGTATGAGACCGATTTTTGGCAGGATGGGACGGAATTCGACTGGAAAGAGTCCCTATGATTGGATATCGAATCCGGAATGGAATCAACAAAAAAAAGGACCATTTAGACCGGATACCGGTCGAAATGGTCCTTGAACAGCTTGCTGCACAAATCCTTTGGTAACGTTCAAAAGTTGTGGCAAATAAGGAATTGAATAAATCACGACCACTTTCTATGATTAGGATCTGGAAAACCATAATCAAAAGAAAGGGTCGTGATGGAACAAGAGATACATATCACATT
>Ga0210056_1000091_pt1 | contig 58901 bp, 41 predicted proteins | sample CryGeyCG2014_080_2_FD_183965 | JGI IMG/M metagenome (GOLD analysis project Ga0210056, IMG submission 183965) | Groundwater microbial communities from aquifer - Crystal Geyser CG07_land_8/20/14_0.80 (SPAdes) (version 2) | ecosystem: Environmental > Aquatic > Deep subsurface > Groundwater | place...
CCACAGCTCGACGACCACGCTGTCGCCCGACTGATGAATGTCCTTGGCGACGAGGTCGAGGAGGTCGCTCTCGTGGTAGTACACGGGGGACTCGGCCGTGCCGGTCCACTTCGTGGCGAGCTGGACGGCCCGCTCGCCCTCCTTGTCGGGGCGCGCGCCCTTCTTCAGGGCTTCACGGCCAACTCCATTCAAGAGGCTCAATAACTGCTGGCGGATTGCGGCTTCGGTCTGCTCGCCGTCGATCACCTCTGCGCCGAGGACTTGGTTGGCTTCATAGATGACCTCGCCCTCGCGGGCGCGCTTCGCGATCTCGAACAACGGCTTGGCGAAGTCCTCCAGTTGCTTGACGTCCTGCTCCAAGCGCGCCTTCTCCCGCTCGAGCGCCAGCACGTCGGCATCGAGTCTCACCACGTCGGCGCCGGCTCGCATGGCGACGTCGCCGACCTTCTCGACCTGCTCATTGGCTTTGACCAGCTCGCGCCGCTTCTCTTCCAGTCGCTCCTCAATCTTCTTCAGGCGGTCTTTCTCCGCGGTCAACAACCCGCGCACATCGCCCAACATGCTCCGCGCGTCGGCGACGGCCTTGTTCTGCGTCTTCAGTCGGGTTTCGCTTGCCTTCAGCGAGGACTCGGTGGTCCCGAGATGCGTCTGGAGGTCCTTGACCTGCGTCTCGAGCGTGGCGACCTCGGCCCCGCGTTCGGCGACCTTGCTCTCAAGTGCCTTGCGTTGTTTGCGAAGAGTGGCTGCTTCCTCATTGAGATGGCGACTTTCACTTCGCAGTCGACTCTCGTCTCTGCGGAGCTTCTCCATGCCGAAGAGCGCGATGCGCACGCGCTCTGAGGAGATGCTCATCACCAGGACGGCCGTCGCCAGGATCAGCACGCCCGTCAGCACCGAGATCAGCACGCCCGTGTGTCTCGGTCGCAGTCCGAAGAGCGAGACGCGTCGTTTGCCGACCCGCTTGCCGACGGTGTCGCCGATGTAGGCGATGGCCGTAGTGGCCACCACCAGCGTGCCCAGGATGATTGCAGAGGTCGGCAGGTTCATTGGGTCTTCAGCGGGCGCGGCGAACGGTGAGGGTGACTCCGACGACGGCCATGATCGCGTTAGATAGCCAGCTCGCGAGGACGGGCGATAGGCGGCCGTTGTTCCCCAGCCAACTGGCATTGTACCAGATGAGGTAGTAGACGAAGATGATCACCACGCTGGTGCCGAAGGCGATGGCCGTGGTCGTGCGTTGCGGACGGAGCGCCAGTGGAGCGCCGATGAGCGCGAACAGGAAACTCGACAAGGGCACGGCGTAGCGGTTGTTCAGTTCCACCTGGGCGGTGGCCAACTCAATACCGGCGGTGGCACGGCGCTGCAGGTAGCCGATGTAGGTCCGCAGCTCTGCCAGCCGCATCTGCTGCGGGGCGGCGCGGCGCTGGTCTTCCTTGACCTGTTCCGGGGACTTGCCAAGGTTCTGGACGGCTTCGGTGAAGCCAGAACTGATCGTGTGGCCTTTCTCGCCAACGGTCTGGATGAACCCGTCCTCAAAGCGCCACGACCGCTGCTGTCGCCACACTGCCCGCTCGGCGCTGACGATCATGTACACCTTGCCCGACCGGTAGAAATAGACATCCGGGCGGAATAGCGTCTGGGTCTCGTCCTGGTACCGCTGGGCGACGATCAGTTGCTCCAGGGCGCCCTCTTTGGGGTGCCGCATGACGATGGTCTGCTGGGGCTTCTCCGCTGCGCGCTGGCCGATGCGGAGGAGCAGCGCGTCCTGGGCAGCCAGGGCTTGTGGGACAAGTCGCTCGTTGAAGCCAAAGGCAACGGCGCTGATAAGCAGCCCCAACACCCACACCGGAACCAGGAGCCGGTGAACGCTGGCGCCGCCGGCGAACATGGCAGCGGCCTCGTTATCACTTGACAGTCGCCCCACGCCCAGCAATGTGCCCAGCAACATGGCCATCGGGAACGTCATCGCCATGATGATGGGAACCCGATAGAGCAGCAGCAGGACCGCCTCCTGGACCGGCACGTGGTTCTCGACGAAGACAACAATGGCCTTCCGGAGCGGGTCGCTGGCAAACAGGATGCCGTTGAAGGCGGCCATCCCGAAGGCGAAGGGCGCGAGCGCCTCCATGAAGACGTAGCGGTCGAGAAGTCGCATGAGCCTCTGCTGTCTGTTCCGTTGCGTGCTGAGCCGGCGGCGCTCTACGGGTCAGTACTGGAACCGATCCCCCAGGTAGAACTCCTTGGCAATCGGGTCGGTGGGCAAGTCCGTGGAGGTGCCGGAGGTCTTGATCACGCCGTCGTGCATGATGTAGGCGCGGTCGGTGATTTCGAGGGTCTCCCGCACGCTGTGGTCGGTGATGAGAATCCCGATGCCGCGGGTCTTGAGATTGGCGATGATGGACTGGATGTCCTGAACCGCGATGGGGTCGATGCCGGTGAACGGCTCGTCCAAGAGGATGAACGAGGGCGAGCTTGCCAGCGCGCGGGCGATCTCAGCGCGTCGCCGTTCGCCGCCGGAGAGGGTGTAGCCGCGCTGCTTCCGGTTGTCGACCAAGTCGAGCTGCTCCAGCAGTTCCTGTGTCCGCTCCGCGCGAGCCTTGCGGGGGACGCCGACCAGCTCCAGGATGGCCAGGATGTTCTGCTCAACGGTCATCTTGCGGAAGATGGACGGCTCCTGCGCCAGGTAGCCGACGCCGCGTCGCGCCCGAATGTGCATCGGCGCCCGGGTCACGTTCCGACCATGCAGCAGCACCGAGCCTGAGACGGGCCGAACCAAGCCGACCATCATGTAGAAGGTGGTGGTTTTGCCGGCGCCGTTGGGGCCCAGCAAGCCGACCACCTCCCCGTGGCAGACGTGCAGGGAGACGCCGTTGACGACGCGCCTGCCGCGGTAGACCTTGGTGAGGTCGACGGCTTCCAGTCTCTGGTTGGTGGTCTCGTCGGCGCTCTGCTTCGCTGCGGTCATTCCGGTTTGCTCGCCCCTTTGTCGTCGTCGGCCGGCTGGGCTGGCTCCTTGGCGGCGGGTTCCGCCTCGTCTTCCTTGACTGTGGTCACCGTCACCGTAGCCTGCTTCTCCGCGCTTTCCCGCGTCACGGTGACGAGCACGTTCTCTGGCGTGAAGGCCACCGTGATCTCCTCGCCGACGAGATGGGCGTCGCGGATGCCTTTTGCCCCCTGCATGTCCACCTGTGCACCGCCGCGGAGGAGGGCGGTGTTGTCGGCAGCCGTCCAGGTGACTTCCTTGCCCTTGGCCTGGACGGGGACGTTGCGCTTGGTCTTCGCGTCGAAGTAGCTGCCGGTGAGCGCGGCTCCGCCGCTGACGCGGACCTCGGAGGCAGTCTCCCCGCCCGGCGGCAGGAACGCCTCGATCTGGCCGCCTGTCAGTGTGCGCTCACCCCAGACGAGCTTGGCATCGCCGTCCGCCACCAAGTGCGTCTTCTCCAAAGTCGTGCGCACGGTGACCGTGGCGGCGGAGAGTCGCCCCTGTTGGTCCGGTTTTCCGTCGAAGCGGACGTGGCTGCCGCCGGTGAGGCGGATCTCGCCGGTAGCGTTGTCCAGCACCGCTGCCTCAGCGCCGCCTTGGACCTCCCGCTGCTGCCCTTTGGCGTCCTGAACGCGCGCGGTGAACTCAACAGCTCCCTGCGCCTCCAGCCGCTGGAACTTCTCGCCCGTGTCGTCGAAGGCGGCCTTCAGCGGCCCGCTGCACTGCAGCTTCAGTTGCTCGCTGTCCACTTTGGAGGGCCCGGCCGTGGTCACCGTGGCCGCTGCCGCGTCGTAGGTGAACTTCGAGGCCGTGATCTCGTAACTCTGAGTCTTGAGTGTCTTGGCGCCGCTCTCCGGGCTCCGCTGGAGTGCCAGGGCCGTTGCGAGTGCGACGACTATGAGCAAAGCTCGTTTCACGATCTTGCGTCTCCTTTACTGGGCGTGGGTCTACCGTGCAACAGGTTCGGCGATCTGTCCGACGGGGTGGCACTCATCGGATCAACAAGGCTGCCGGAGCGCCGCTCACCTCGACGTGTCGCAGCGCCACGTCGCCTTCCAGCAGGGCGCCGGTCAGGCGGGAAGCCCCTTTGGTGAACTCGACGGGCTTCGCGTTCACGATTCGGTGCTCATCCCACAAGTAGGTGACCTGACCAAACTTGGCGACCGCCTGCGAGAGGAGCGACTCAGCGCGAACGCTCTCGCTGAACTGCAGCCGCCGTCCCCTCTCGCTGAAGTAGGCAGTCATCTTGCCAGCGCTGAACTGCGACACTGGCTTGTTCGCCTCCAAGAACGTACAACGCACTTGGTTCAGCGAGGCGCGCCGGCCCTCTTCGTCGAGGTCGATGCTCTTTGCCTTCGCGCGCCAGAGCACATGCCCCTGGGCGTCAGCACCGGTCAGTGTACTGCCCCTCAGGGTGATTCTCCCGAGGCGCTGCTTGCCGGTCTCCTTCGGCGCATCAACTTGCTGGCGCGGGGCCGGAGGGGCAGGGGAGGGGCGTTGTCGCCGACAGCCGGCCCAGCCGACCGCACCGAGGGCCGCCGCCGCGAGGAGAAGCCGTGTTGCGGGAGTCACCATCGCTCAGTTCACGAAGCGGTACTTCAGGAGCAGCCGGGCGGCGCGCAATCCGTCTCGCGCCCTGATCTTCTTGCCTTGCTCGATGGAGCGTGGGTGGTAGCTGATGGGCACCTCGTGGATCGGGATGCCCGCCTTGCACAGCTTCGCGGGGATCTCGAAATCCAGATCGAACCCGGTGCCAACCAAGTCGAGTCGCTGCACCAAGTCCGTCCGCATCAGTTTGTAGCAGGTCGCCACGTCCGTCACGTCGGCTCGGTATAGCAGGCGGAACAGCCGTGTCATCCAGACTCGGCCGAAGCGGAACATCCTCGAAGGCTCATAGTCAGGCGCTGCCTCCATGAGTCGGGAACCGAATACGGCGGGCCAGCCGTTGGATTCGGCGGCGTCGAGGATCTTGTGGTAGTCCTCCGGGTCGTACTCGAGATCGGCATCCTGCACGATCAGGTAGTCCCCCCGCGCCCGCCGAATCCCGGCCCGGACAGAGGTGCCCTTGCCGTAGTTCACCGGTTGGTGCAACACCTGCACAGCCGGATCGCCAAGCTGGTCGAGCAGTTCGCGCGTGCCGTCGGTGGAGCAGTTGTCCACAACGAGAACCTCTTTGTCGATCTCGACTGCTTGCACGCGCGACAGCAGTTCCAACACCGTGTCGCGCTCGTTGTAGACAGGGATGATGACAGAGAGTTTCATGCGTGGGCGCGCCACGAAGGGGCAGAGGAAACTATAGCCGTGAGTCACAGAAGCGTCAAGGGAGCGGCGGCTCGCGTCGCGCAGTTGGCAGATTCTCCGGAACCTCAGCGCAAGCCTCATGGTGTCCGGGTGAAGGAGTGGCCGGAAGTAGTTCATGCCGTCCGCCTTCGTTTCTGGCGAAGCCCGCGCCTCGCATGGCTGCCCCCTCCCTGCGACGTCTGACTGCTCTGTGGCTGTGCTGGGGGTTGACAATGAAGCCGGTTGGAGGCACACTTGGCTGCCAGACGTCAAACGGAGGTGGACACCGTGTGCCGTTCATACAAGGGAATGGAGCGTTGTGTCGTGCAGGCTGAGGTGCGCCTGCGGAGCTTGGTCGGTGTCTGCGGGGGGGGGGGCGCTCGTTGGACTTGTGCTCTTCCTCACTCCCACGCTGCTCTGGGGGCAGCCGCCTGAGGTAGGCGCCTCGGGCAAGAAGGGACTGACGTTGACGGCAGAGCCGGAATCGATCCCCGCCGACGGGCAGCACTCGTCGCGGATCGTGGCAACCGTCGAGTCCGGGACGGATACTGTGCTGAAAGGCATCGTCGAGTTCTCCACCACCGCAGGGAGACTCACCAACACCACCGTCGCCCTGGACGAGAAGAGCCAGGCGCAGACGTTCCTGGTGTCCGCGACAGAACCCGCGACGGCGACGGTGACCGCCTGCTTCGGGGACCGCAAGGCCAGAGTGCGGGTCATCTTCGAGTGCTCCGAGGGAGGCGTCACGGCGCAGCAGATGTTCGGCGCACCCGCGGTCTGGCTATCGGCGCACTGGCATCCCGTGGCCGGCCAGCCCGGGTACAACTGCGTCGGAGGCGGCGCCACACTGTCGGGTGGACCGGTCGAACTGATCTTCAACGCCACCTGGCAGAACTTCCCCATCATCTGGGTCGGTGTGAACTCCATGCAGCTCGCTGAGAACGCGGGGCATCCCGCTCAGTTCTACGATCTGGGCTACTCGGGCCGGCCGCCCGGCTACTGTGGGCAGTGCAGTCCTCCGCCACCAGGCCAGGGCACACAGTCGATGATCGTGGCTGCCTCCCCGCCGCCGCACCCGCTCCACAACAGCGAGTACACCCTCACCGTGGGCTACACGTACCAGGTTGCCCCGATGCCGTTCCAGTACGTCACGGACCAGATCCAGATGGTGGTCTCCTTCGACAATCTGGTGGTGACGGCGGCCTCGCAGCAGCCCGTGCTGCTGTGGAATCCCGCCGAACCAGATCCGAACCCACGGACTGTCAACTACACCCTCGCCGTCCTGCAGCAGGAGACAGTCCAGACGCACCTGACCGTCTATGACCTGGCCGGAAACGAAGTGCGGAGCGAGACGTTCTTCGGGCTGGAAGCCCCTTCTGCGCAGCTCTGGACCTGGGCTGGCACCAACGGCATGGGCCAGCCGGTACCCAAGGGCGTGTATCCCTACGTGGTCGGCGCCATGTCCAACCTCCCCGGCACGCAGGACCAGGACAAGAGCAGTCACCTTGCCCTCCTGCCGGGAGAAGACCAGGGACAGCCCGTGACCGAGGCGGAGTACCTGGGCTTCGACGCCCAAGCGGAGACACAGGACTTCCTGATCCGCTACGGGCTGCAGTGCCAGTCGGTGCGCACGGACAACGACGGCGACGGCCGCTGGGATGAGGACCCGGTGGACGGGCAAGACAACGATGGCGACCAACTCGTCGACGAAGACCCGCAGGAACCGGCCGACGCCACGCAAGGTGAGCTGGTGGTGTTCGACCCGGACTTAGAGACGTGGAGCGCAGACCTCAACACGCTGGAGTGTCAGCAGAAAGGCCACGCCGCCCACGACGGCCTGCACGCCACGCTGGGCGGGGTTCAGCACGCGGTGCGGCTGAAGGTGCCGACAGCGTTAATGGGCAAGACGGGCAACTATCACTTCGTAGTCCGGGCCAGGGATGCCCACGGCCACCTGGAGAGGTCGCACCAGAACAAGTGGGCAAGGGAGTGTGGGCAGACGCTTGACGTGCGGGTGAGATCGGTCAAGTGGGACACCTTCCCCGGCAACGTGCCTCTGGACGACAACCCCGGCAACGGGACCAATGGCACCGACACCGGACAACGGATCTTCCCCGGCAAGGCAGCGCCGAATGACCTACAGCCAGAGGACCGCCGAAGAGCGCAAGTCATTGCCGAACTCGCCCCTCCCCTCGAGCACTTTCCTGTGAAGCTCTGCTCCTATGATGTGGATGACCCGTCCTCAAACACCGACCCAGTGGACGACGAGGAGACCCAGTGGCCGCAGACTGAGAACGACGACAACCGAAGCCACCCCAATTCCGGGATCCCCACACGTGGACGGTTCGTAGACACCGGCACGCCCAACACGGAGGCCGACACCGACAACCAGGGCAAGGCGACAGCCACCTTCGAGGTCACAATGCAGCCGGGAGACAACTTCCGCGTGGTGGCGACCGGGAAGGACAACGACCTCGCGCCCGTTGCCCCCAAACCAGACGACCGCGACGCACAGAACGCCCCTCAGGCACGTGTGTTTCTGCGGGAGATGGAAGGCGGTCAGGTCGTCGGCGAGGGTGAACCGGTGCTCGACGACGAGACGACGCTCGCTACTGTCAAGGTGACACCTGTCCTCACTGTCTGGCGGAAGCTGCATGTTGAGGTTGACTCGATGGGGACTGTTGCGGGGAACGTGATCAGAGGGGAGCTTGGGGTCGTCGAGCAAGTCGAGGGGCATCCCGAGCTGAGTGAGTGCACGATCCACCAGCTCCTTGCCAGGTTCGAGGACAACCGGTTCAAGGGAGGCATACTGCAGGCCGGCGGGCAGGACTTCAGCGTGGTGGCGAACGACTGCGGCTCGGACCCTTTCCACGTGACTGTGGAGAATGCGCCCGGCAACGTCGCACCTGGCGAAGGCGATGAGTTCACGCTTGTGGACGATGACCATTGGCAGGACCTATCGCTGGACCCCGAGGAGAACCCGGACACCCCGATGCCTGACACACCCGAACTTGCTGCGGCAATGGCGGAGGCGTACGTACTCATTCACCCCGACGACATAGTCCAGGACAACACCCTCGTTCCGTTTTCGCGAAACGTGTCTGAACCTGACCTCGAGCAGACCGACTGGGACACGGAGGAACACAACGCCACCAACTACTGGGTGGCGTACCTATTGGGGAGCTTCCAGGGCACAAGGAAGGAGGATTGCGACCCCAACGAGGAGGGAGATCCCGGTGCCGGTGTGGAACTGGGCAGAACCGGTTCCCAACAGGGCGCCGACGGCCCAGTGGTAGTCGGTGAGTCCTCCATCTACCTGGAGACGATATGGGATCTCGCGCACTACGACGGTGGATACACCGCGCACGCCAAGGAACTGGACACCGTAGTGCACGAGGTCGGCCACGCGGTAGCGCAGAGCATGGTTGAGCCTCCCACTGCGTGGCCAGGAAGACCTGCCCGGTATACTGAGGAGTACGTCGACCTGATTCGAGATACCCCAAGGCCAGCGAGCCACTGAGTCTGTGAGGGCGAGAGCGAGGTACCCGGAATGCGACTGACCCCCTGTCTGCGCTGCGCAGTTCTCTCCATTCTCGTGTGCGGTTCCCCCGGCTTCACCGGTGCCCCACCCATCGAGGCGACCATGGCAATCAGCCCGCGGGGGACCGACTTCCTGGTCGGCGAGCCGCTCAGCCTCGCGGTCACTATCCGCCGTGCGCAGGACACGCCTGTCAAAGCAATCAAGCCGTTCGCCAATAACGTACGGTCGGACATCAGATTGTCCGTGTCCTCCGGCGTGGAGAGCGTTCAAGCCTGGGCGACGGCTGGCCCGAGAATGCAGAGCACGCCGCAGCTTCCCATCACGATGAAACCGGGCGAGCCATGGCTCTACGAGGTCTTGGTGCATTGTACTCCCGGGGAGTCGAGTCGGTTGGTGTTCCCTTCCGCAGGGAAGTACCGAGTCACAGGGTCCTGTTTCCTGGCAGTGCTCGCATCTTCCAAGGACGATCAACGCGCCAAGTGGCGCCGGGTCGAGTTGCAGTCCAACGCCATTGACATCCGCTTCCGCGCGCCGACGGGCGACGATGCCAGGGTCTGGCGACACATATCTGGTCCGCCTGTGGCGCGCTTCATCCAGACTGGGGCCACACGAGACGCGAACATTGTCGGCCAAGCAGTATCGGCACTAAGACAGTTCCAGGATAGCCCGTACCACCCATGGATCCGTCGTGCGCTTGAGTTCTATCACGCCGTGAAGTACCCCGACTTTGCAGCAGGTGAACTCGATCAGTTGCAGTCCGTTGGCATCGGGTTGCAGGACGAGCTGTTCCCACACGACCCGCGGCTCGATGCCCAGGTTAAGTACAGATTCCACGATCCCACGCCGCTCAGTGAGATTGTGCGTGAGATCGGGCGGCAGTCACGTGTGCCACTGTCCGTGCACAGAGACCTGCAGAGCCGGAAGATCGCCGCCGGGGGAGCGTTCACGGTCCGGTATGCGATGAAGTCACTTCGCGGTACCTCTCGGTCGTGGGTGGTCGACGGGAGAGGCTACAAGCTCGTGCCAAGCGGCACCGAAGCCGGAGATGCAGCCTCGAAAACCGAGGGATGACCGGACGCCAGGGCCGCAAGACACTGGGACACCGGGGCCGCGAGCTGCGAAGTCTCCGGGGGCCCATGCTCATGGGTGGCTCGCTGTCTGTTGTCAGAGCTTGGACACCGGGGTCGCGTACTCAAAGTTGCTTCCGTTGAGAAACCCCTCTCGGAGACACCGGCCGGACTTGACGTTGAGCCGGGGGTGTCGCGCGGGAGGGGCGACGTGGCGCACCTCGTTGCGCCCAGTGCCGCGCTCGCACGTCATGACATCTCCGACCGCGTGCCGATTCCGAGTGGCGCCTCGTAGGGTGGCCGCCAACGTCCTCGGTGCCGTTGGATCTCATGTCCGCGCGCACGACTTGGGTCGGGTGTACGCCGCTGGGACCGGTTTTCTGATCGGGCGTGACCCCGACACGGTGCTGGCCCCCGACTGCGCCTTCATCGTCCAGGACCGCCTGCGCAAGCCCCCGTCCAAGACGTACGGCGAAGTCGTTCCCGATTTGGTGGTCGAAGTGGTCTCTCCCCACGACACGGCCGAAGAGGTCGCCGCCAAGGTGCGCGAGCGGATTGAGGCAGGTGTACGGCTGGTGTGGGTCGTCTATCCGGGCATGCGGGCCGTGCCGGTTCATCGCACTGCCAGAGAGATCAGGCTGCTTCGCGAGGATGACGAACTGACGGGGGGCGAGGTAGTGCCGGGGTTCGAGGTGGCGGTGGGAGAGCTCTTTGAGTAGTTGGGCGGCAGCGCCCGAGGGAGGGGCTCGCGCCCCGAGGGCTTGCGCGGACACGAGAGGACGAAGCTACCGGAATCACCGGGCTGGCGGCGCCAGACTCCGCAGGTACTCCCCTTGCCCGCGCACTTTCTCCGCGTCGTCGCCCGGGCCGAAGTCTTCCAGAGACAGGTAGCCCTGATACCCTACCGCCTGGAAGTCGCCGACGATCTGGGCGATGTTGGCGACGCCGTCGCGGAGGTCGCAGAAGTCGAACTTCCACGGGGTGACGCCAGCCTCGGTCAGCTCACCGGCGACGGGCTTGGCGTTGCCGATGTGGACGTGGGCGACGTAGGGACCGAGCAGCTCCAGGCCCATACGGGAGTCTTCGAGACCGACGCGGCACATGTTGGGGACGTCGTAGATGGCGCCGATGTGAGTGGGGTCGAGGTCGCGCAGTAGCTCGTAGGTGCGGGCAGCGCTGACGGCGACGGTGCCGACGTGGATCTCGTAGACGATCTTGACGCCCCACTCGCGGGCCCTCTCGACCAGCTCGGCGAACCCGCTGCGGGCGGCGAGGAACTGGGGCTGGTAGGGCTTCTTGCGGTCATGCCCGGCTGCCTGGACGCGGATCATCGGCGGAGCGTCGGGGTCGATGGCAAGGGCGCCCTGAGCCAGCTTCTCAAGGTGCGGCCAGTCGCCCAACCGAACGGCAGGGGCAAGCGCGCAGACCTTGATGCCGGTCCGCTCGCTCAGTTCGCGGATCTCCGGCGCGCGCTCGACGAGGTTGTCCGGGCTGACATCGGCCACGTGCCGCCCCCAGAAGCTCGGCGCGGCTTTGGAGTCCTCAGCGTTGTACCGGCAGCGTAGCTCCAGCCCGTCGTAGCCGAAGGCGGCGAGCTTCTCGAAGGTCTCTTCGAGCGTCCAGCGGGGGAGCATGACGGAGGTTACTGAGAGGTTCATGGAGGGTCTCCTTGGGAAGGGCGGAACGCTAAGGCGCAGAGACGCAAAGGCGCAGAGAAGGGCAAAGGCCTGGCGCGGTCTGCCACCCCAAATCCAAAATCCGCAATCGCAAATCCAAAATCCGGAATCACTCAACGCCCATCTTCTTCAGGTTCCGGAAGCTGAGTTCTAGGCTGTCGAAGGGGTTGCCGTCGCAGCGGTCCTGCTCGACGATGTACCACTTGGTGCCGGCTTCGAGGCAGGCTTCGAGGATGGCGGGCCAGTTCAGGTTGCCTTCGCCGATCTCGGCGAACTGCTGCTCGCGGCCGCCCATCTTCATGTCTTTGAAGTGGACGACGTGGGCGCGGCCTTTGAGGCAGCGGATCCACGCGGCTGGGTCGCCGCCGCCGGCCTGGATCCAGTAGGTGTCGATCTCGCTGGTGAAGACCTCGGGGTCGCTCTCTTCGTAAAGAATCTGCAGGCCGGTGCGGCCGTCCTCGAACTTCTCCAGCTCGAAGTTGTGGTTGTGGTAGACGAACGTCAGCCCATGCTCGCGGAGCTTGCGGCCGACTTCCGACGCTTCCTTGGCGAACCGGACGTAGCCCTCGCCGCTGGTGCGGTAGTCACCGGGCAGGCCGCCGACGCCGGGATACGCGCACCCCCATAGGTTGTGCTCGCCGGCGACGGCCTCTGTCTCGTCCCGCATGCGCTCGTAGGAGATATGGGTGGCGCAAATGGTGAGACCGACTTCGTCGACAATGTCCTTCAAGGCTTGGGGCTCGATGGGACCCATGCCGGAAGTCTGCACGGCCTCGTAGCCGATGTCGCGGACGCGGCGCATCGTCTGGGCGATGTCCTCCGGCGTCTTGGTGAAGTCCCGGACGGTGTAGAGCTGAGCGGCGATCTTCGAGTTTGCCATGGCGTGTTCTTCTCCGTGTTGTGAGTGGGTCCGTGGTTGCCTACGCCCGCAGTTCGTCCGCGCACTCCGCCGCCTTGCGGAAGGCCTCGGCGTGCTCTTCGATGACTTGCGGGCGGTAGTGCTTGAACCAGGGGATGCTGTAGATCTCGCTGCCGGCCTTCTCGGTGACGGGCAGGCTGCCGGCCGGCTGGCGCACGTCGCGGTCGGTGTTGGCGAGGCGGGTCGGCTTGCCGTGACCGTAGATGTCGGCGGTGTTCAGGAGCGGATGCAGATGGAGTGGGAAGTTGGCGCCGGGACTTGTGCCGACGCCCTCGGCGCGGACGGCTTCGCAGAATCGGGCAATGGGCAACCCGCCTAACTCTTCCGGGCGGTAGAGACCGTGGGCGGCGTACCATCCGCCGCACGTGCTGCCGGAGTCCTTCGGCGGCCGGTGCGCCTTGACGCCGGGGACGCCTTCGAGCTGGTCCCAGAAGTAGTTCATCGCCTTCTGGATCTCCGCGAGGCGGGCGCCGTAGTGGCGCAACTGCACGCGGCCGACCGCGGACGAAAGTTGGTGCATCCGGTACTTGTGACCGCCCCAGGGCAAGCCCTTGTACTCCTGTAGCTCGGGAAGCGTGGCCTCACTGGTGCGCTCGTAGTGCCCGAAGACGAAGGACTTCTCGTAGAGCGCCTGGTCGTTGGTCAGGAGCAGACCCCCCTCGCCGACAGGCAGCGCTTTGCCGGACATGACCGACATTGCAGCTAGATGCCCGAGCGTGCCGACGAGGCGTCCTTTGTAGCGCGCGCCGTGGGCGTGCGACACGTCTTCGATGACTTTGACGCCGTGGCGTTCGGCGCTCTCCATGATGGCATCCATGTCGCAGGGGTAACCGCAGTAGTGGACGGGGACGATGGCCTTGGTGCGCGCCGTGATTCGGTGCTCCAGGTCTGCCGGGTCGAGGACAAGGGTGTCGCGCTCGACATCGGCGAAGACGATGGTCGCCCCCAGGCTGAACGCCGGCAGCGCGCTGGCCCAGTAGGTGAGGCTCGGGGCGATGATCTCGTCGCCCACGCCCACGCCGCACGCCCACATGGCCGCGTGGAGCGCTGCGGTGCCGGTGTTGAAGCCGAGGCAGTGCTCCACCCCGTGCCACTCGGCGAAGTCCTGCTCGAACAGCTTGGTCACGTCCCAGTTGGACATCGTCCCGGCGCGCAGCACTTCGAGCACGGCCTGTTCATCTTCCTCGGTGATGATGGGCCAGGTGAAGATGTCGCCGGTGTCGGTCTGAACGGCCTTGGGGCCACCGTGGATTGCGAGACGACTGGCGTTGTCTGCCATGGCGAGGACACCCTCCGTACGCGTGTGTCCCCTTAGGTTCGGTCCCCGAGCGCTGCGTTCCTTCTTCCCAGGCATGGACAAACGGTTGCATCCCCGCGGGTCTCCCATCCCGCCGGCGCAACCCGCGCGCAACGCTCGACACCCGCCGTCTCCTGCTCCCCCATGCCTGACTTCCTCCGAGTCTTCGCCATCTTCGTGCTCATGCTGCTGTTGATCTGGCGGAAGGTGGGCATCGGCTACGTGCTGCTGATCGGCGCGGTCGCTGTGGGGCTTGCCTTCGGCGAGGGACCGCAGGAGCTGCTCCGCAACCTGTGGCGCGCAACGGTGGAGCAGCGGACAATTGCCATTCTGGTGCTGGTCCTGCTCATCACGTTCCTGGGGCGGCTGCTGAAGCACACCGAGAACCTGCGGGTGATGGTGGAGTCGCTGGAGGGGCTGTTCCGCGACCGTCGCGCGGTGATGGCGGGGGCGGCCTCGCTGATCGGCCTGATGCCGATGCCGGGCGGGGCGATGCTGTCGGCTCCGCTGGTGGGCGAGGTCGCTGACCGGCTCGAGGTCTCGCCCGAACGGAAGACCCTCATCAACTACTGGTTCCGTCACGTGTGGGAGTACACGTTCCCGCTCTACCCGGGGATCATCCTATCGGCGGCGATCATGCACGTCCCCTTGCTGGCGGTCAGCGCGGCCAACCTGCCCCTCACCGCCGTCGCCATCATCGTGGGGACGGTCCTCTGTTTCCGCCAGATCGGCGGCGAGCTGCGTCTGTCGGCAGGCGACCTGACTCGGTCACAGAACGCGCGGCGTCTGGGGCAATGCCTTTGGCCGATCCTGGTGGTTGTCGTCAGCGCCCTTCTCCTGAAGTACGGACTGCCGTTACTGGGGACGAAGCTGGGCACCCGCCAAGGCGACTTCGAAATGCTGCTCGTCCTGCCGCTGGTGGCCGTCAATGCGATCCTGTTGAGCCGGCACAAGGTCGGCCGGCAGACACTGAAGATGATCGCCAAGGACTGCGGTCCCGGGGAGCTGTGCGTGCTGGTCATCGGCATCATGGTCTTCGGGCGGATGTTCGAGTGGTCCGGCGCCGCCGAAGGGATGGCGCGGTCCCTGCAGGGCGCTGCGATCCCAGTGCCGGTGGTTGTCGCTGTGCTGCCGTTCCTGGTAGGCATTCTCACCGGCTACACGGCCGCGGTCATCGGCACCAGCTTCCCCTTGCTCCTGCCGCTGATGCAGACGGCCGGTGGGCAGACGATTCTGGCGTACGTCATGCTGGGCTACGGCTGCGGTTTCGTCGGCGTGCTGCTGTCGCCGGTGCACCTGTGCCTGGTGCTGTCGAAGGACTACTTCAAGGCGGACCTCGGTGGCGTCTACCGGTTGCTGGTCGCGCCATGCATGTGTGTGCTGGCGGCGGCGTGGGTGGAGTGGGGAGCGCTTGCGTTGGGTGGGCTGGCGCGATAGGACTAAGGGGAGCCATGGGACCTATGGGGTCTGTCCGGCTGTTGGGGGCAGCCGCAGGTCTGTGCGCATGAGGACTACCTGGTATGGGTTCCAGGTGGACATGGTGTAGAAGATGGTGGTCGTCGCTTGGTCGCCGGTGAAGAACCGAGGGATGAGGTACGGACCGTACTCGCCGCCCCATTCTTGCTCGCGGCCGGGGTCGGAGACCGCGTCCTCGGCGCCGGGAGCGTGCATGAAGTGCCCGTAGCCAGCGTCCCGCCCGGGACCGAAGACGACAGTCGCTTCGGACCACGGCCCCCACGGCTGCTTCGCCGAACGCATCGCAATGCCGCGCGGCCGAGTGGAGTTGTAGAGCAGGAGGTAGCGCCCGAGCGGCTCGCAGTAGGCGACGGACAACTCGCCGACGACGTTGTGCTGGAACAGCGTGACCGCTTCACCCTCGGCGGCGGTCCAGAGAGGGGCACCCTCCGCGCCCGTGCCGACGAAGTACTGCACGGACTCCCTGTGCTCCATCTCTGCCTGTTCGATCCGAGCGACGCACACGCTGCTGGCCCGGTACTCACCGCTGCCGAAGACGTACAGCCACTCGCCGACCTTGCAGAGCGCGACATTGATGAACTTCATTGTTGACAGGTCGTACAGCTTCGTGAACGTCGTGCCATCGTCGCGCGAGACGGCCAACACGGACCGTCCCATTGTCCGTTCGGGCGAGTGGTCGGTGGTGACGACCACGTACATGGCGCCGTTGACGGAGACGCCGTAGCTGGGCACTTCGAACACACCGAGGCTGATCCCCGGCACCGTGAGCGGTTGCCAGCGGCCGTCAGGCGCGGTCAGGAAGTGCAGGTCAAGGTGCTCGGGGTCCTCGCTTGTCGTCCACGCCACGGCGTCCCGTAGCCCGGGTCGTCCCCACGTGTCGCCGAAGAGGAAGTACAGCTTGCCGTCGTGCTCGAAGGAGCTTCCCAGGTCGGTGCCGACCACGCCGAACCGTGTCTCCGTCTTGTTCAGCGTAGGTTGGCCGAACTGGCGGTCGAAGTCGCCGGTGAGCTGGCACACCTTCCTGGTGGAGCCATTGAGGTAGCGCACCACGTCTTCCTCTTTCGGTGCCTGGCCAAGAGACGGTCCGCAAGCGGACGTCGCGGCAACCATAGCGAACCAGCCGACAACCAAGTGGCGTCGGCCGGGCAGGAGTGATATCATCCGCAGGCGAGTGCGCATCAGAGACTCCCAATCCCCCAATGAGGATACCCGACATGGCTGAGCAGTCCCTCGGTGAGCTGAGATCAAGCCCCGTCATCACGCGCCACCCCGACAATCCTGTGCTCTCCGCGAAGGACGTGCCGTACGACGCCGCGCTGGTCTTCAACGCGGGCGTGTGCAAGTACCAGGGCAAGTACGTGATGGTGTTCCGCAATGACTACGGGTCGCTGGAAGAACAGCGGCTGGACGGCACCAACCTGGGGCTGGCTCTCAGCAGCGATGGGGTCAACTGGGACGTGCAGCCGGAGCCGTGCTTCAACCTGCGAAGCGAGGAGATCCAGCGAGCGTACGATCCGCGGCTGATCCCGATGACCGGGCGCGTCTACATGTGCTTCGCTGTTGATACCCGGCATGGTGTGCGCGGCGGCATCGCGGTAACGGACGACTTCGACCACTTCGAGATCCTGAGCATGTCGGCACCCGTTGCTGGCGCCCGAAGCCCCCTACGAGGTCGACGGCGGGTTCCGCAATAACGTCATCTTCCCCGGCGGCATGATCCTGGAGGACGGCGGTGAGGTCAAGCTGTATTACGGCGCGGCGGACACGGTGACTTGCTTGGCGACGGCTGAGCTCGGCGAGTTGGTGGGGCTCTGTGAGGCTTGTTCCGGGTGACGCTGCGCTCCTGACCGACTGAAGACCGCTCCCGCGGCACTGGCACTACTCAGCTCGCCGGCGGCGCTGCAGGAGACGTTTCGTCATGCTGCGGCTCTATCTGCACGACCGATCCGCCACCGCCGCCTTGGCGCCCGGCATGTCCATGCGCGGGCGCTCCGCCAGCAGCGTTCGCGTTGGTCCAATGAGCGTCAGGAGCGCTTGGTAGTCGGGATCGGCGGTCGTCTCGAAGATCGGCTTGCCGCACGATTGGCGGCCGCCGGCTGCTCGGGAGAGAGGGGCGACGAGGAAGTCGTTCGGTTCGGGGTCGGTGAGGCGGATAAATCCAGACGAGGGCAAACCGCCTTGGTGGCAGCTCGCACAGCGGCGCTGGGATACGTCGCTCAACTTGGCGTCGAGGTCTTGCGGGTAGAGCCGCCGGCCGCCCTCGGCGTCGGGGTAGGCCATTTCGTAGGTGCCGTAGTAGGGGACGTTGAGGTCGATCCAGGCGAAGAGGCGACGACGGCTGGCGTCGTCCAGGTGGATGCGGTCCATGCCCTGCTGGTCTGGGTGGCCCGACAGCAGGCGTTCGGTCAACTTGCTGGCCGGCGAGCCCCAGGCGTTGGGGGCGATCTGCAGGATGTTGGCTTCCTGGCCGTTGCGCGTATCGATCCAGCTCACGTAGCCCCGGGTGAGGCAGTCGTAGGAGACGCTGAACCAGTCCGTCTTGCCGCCGCTCAGGTCGAGTCGTCTGGGGGCATTGACGCCGCTGTGGCACTTCGCGCAGTGCTTGTCGAGGACCGGCTGCACGATCGTTGAGTAGTCGAAGTTGCCGGCACCCCACTCAGGCGGCTCCAGTTCCTGCGGGTTGCGGCTCGCGGCGGCCGCCTTGCGCGACCTCGGGGTCTCGTTACGGTGCTCGTGGCAGCCGACGCAGCTTCGCTTCTCGCCGGGCATGAAGTGGGTGAAGCTCCGCATCCGCTGGACCGCCTGCCCGGTTGCGTCCAATGCCTCGAAGTACAGCGGCAGCCCGGTGGGAACGCGAAAGTGAGCGGAGCCGTCCGGCTCCACCTTGGCGTAGCCCCAGACCTTCTTAACCGCATAGGTGGCGCCGCAAGAGATGACGGGCCGCTGGAAGCCGAATCCCAGCACGGCGGTGCGCAACGGCTTCGCGACCTCCTCGACTACGGCAATCTGCTTGATAGTGCCGCGCTGAACCTGTGGCTCCAGACCGTTGTACACGTCCAGCAGCAGGAGTGCCGCCTCGCCGGGCTCAGTCGGCTTCGGATCGTGGGCGATGACCGGGGGCGCCGGCCGCGGCCGCAGCGGCTGTGGGTTGTAAAAGCCGAGACCGTCAGCGCGCGGTTTGAGCAGCGCCCAGCGTCCGGAGTAGTCCCCGACAAAGACGTTGCCTTTGCCGGACACAAGGAACCGCTCCGCGTCCAGCGGGTAGGGGCTCTCGAAGGGGCCGTTGACCTGATTGCCACTTCCCTGGTCCACGCGGCCAATGTCCACCTTCGGCGTCAGGTTGACCAAGGCATCCTGCGCGTTGTCGCCCCTTGAGCGGTCGACGACTCCCACGCCGCCGCGGATCGGGCCGTTGTGCGCAGTGAGCGTGCAGAGCACCTTTTCAGTGCCAGGGATGGCGCGCGCCTCCAGGAAGCTCGCCGGGCTGAGGACGCGGTTTCCGTAGAAAGCGGACAACTCCGTCCCGTCGGGGTTGAGCGTCCAGAGGCTCTGGATTGGGATGGCGGGTTTGTCCACGTACTCCCAGCGGGAGTACAGCAGACGCCCGTCGTCCAAGACGCTGGGCGTGAAGTCGTTGACGTAGTTGGCGGACAAGCGGGTCACGTTGGAACCGTCGCGGTCCATCCGGTACAGCACGCCGGAGGGCGTCACGAAGCACAGGGCAAAGACAGTCGCCCGCGTGGAGCAGAAGGCGATGCCGCCATCGGGCAACCAGCAAGCGTTGTAGTTGTGATGGGGGCCCTCCGTCAGTTGGGTCAGTCCGGAGCCATCGGCGTTGATCCGGTACAGGTGGTAGGTATCGCTGGCCGTTCGGCGCCAACTGAACAGGATCTCCTTGGCGTCGAACGAGACGTCGCAGTCCAGGATCTGCCCTTCGGGAGAGTCCACAAGCCGCGTCAGTTCGCCGTCGGGCGTGGGTGGTGACAGTACATAGAGCCCGCCGCCCGGTTGGAAGCCTTCGCAGCAGGCGGTGTAGACGTGAGACGGGTTGAGTTCCTTGCGCTCGATCAGCAGCAGCTTGTCGAAGCCGAGCCTCCTCTCGCTGACGAGTTGCGCCAGTTCTGGTGACTCCTCGGGCCGATCCCAGCCCCCGCGTTTGAACTCGGACAGGAAGCCCTCGGGCGGTTCCCGGTCGAGTACCTGGATCTCGGCCGCACCGGGGTTCGGGCCGCCGTAGGAGCTGAGGAACTTCAGCGTCACCTTGCGCACTTTGCGCGGTGTGAGCTTGATCGGCTGCGCGCCGGAACCCAACTCAAACGTGCCCTTGGCTGCCGGCCGCTCGTCCGCGTCCAGCCAGAGCTCGAAGTCCTTCCAGCACTCCTCGACCAGCACCGCGGTGCGTCCGTAGTAGACGACCTCCGCCACGTCCACCGGCTTGTCCCATTCCAGAGCGAATGTTGCCTGGTTGTTGGCTTCACTTCCCTTGACCGCCCACGCCTTGCCGACATCGCCGTTGCTGAACGGCTCCGGGATCTGGCCGTCAACAGCCAACCGGCCGAGGTACTGGTCCGAATACTCGGACGAGACCGTCACCCTGGCCTCAAGCGCGTGGTTCTTCGGGTACCTCTTCAGCTTGGGCAAGGCGTCCTCCGGCGGGCTCTCGGAGTAGACTTCGATCTCCGCTGCGCCGGGGTTGATCCCGCCACGCGAGCCGAAAAAGTCCAGCCGGACTTTGCGAACTGAGGTCGGCGTGAGACTGATCCGCTGCGGCCCGGCATTCATCTCGAACTGCCCCTTGGCAGCCGGTCCCTCCGAGTCCTCAAGCCGGACCTCGTAGCCTTTCCAGCACTCGCCGATCAGCCATGACGTGCGCCCATAGTAGATGACCTCGCCCACTGTGACGGGATGATCCCATTCCAGGATGAAGGAGGCTCGGTCTCGGGCTTGCGCGCCATTGACGGCCCAGGCGCGGCCGGCATCATCTTTGCTCATCAACTCCGGGATGATGCCGTCGACCGCGAACTTTGCCAGGTAGGCGCCGGAGTATTCAGAAGAGGCCGTGACTGTGGCGTCGGCGGCCAGGTTGTGCGGCTTGGCCGGCTGCGGGGCCGAAACAGCCGGAACGGTAACTGCAAGGGAGGCGACCAGCAGGGCAATAGACATCGGGGGTCTCCTGGACAGGCGTCGCTCGGCGGACGCGCCGAGACTGGCGGTGATTCTACCCCAATGACGCCGGTGTGTCCCTCGCCAGCGGGCGTTGCCGGGCTGCACCGGCTCCCCAGGCTGCGCGGCGCGCGTCGTCTTGGGTACAATACCTCGACAAGCGCGGATCGGCGACCCACTTAGCTATCGCGCAGGAGGAACGGAATGAGTTTACGTCCTGAAAGCACGTTTTGGCGTCGGTCTTCGGCGCCCCTCGGTACCGCACTTTTGCTCGGCGGGATACTGCTTCAGGGGGCAGTCGCTTCAGACTGGCCGTGCTGGCGAGGGCCCACCCGCGACGGCAAGTCCTCGGAAAAGGGGATTGGGACGTCGGTCAAGCCTCTCTGGAGTGTCAAGGTCGGTCAGGGCTATTCGGCCGTCACCGTGAGCAAGGGGCGCGTCTACACCATGGGCAACGACGGGTCGAACGACACCGTCTGGTGCCTGAACGAGAGCAACGGCAAGGTGGTCTGGAAGTACTCCTATCCGTGCACCAAAGGCGGAGACGGCCACACGGGCCCGCGCGCCAGCCCCACCGTCGATGGCAGTACCGTCTACACCATGAGCCGTACCGGGATTGTCACCGCGCTGTCCACCAGCGGGAAGAAGATCTGGTCCAAGGATGTGCCGAAGGAGGTTGGCGCCGCGCTGCCGCAGTGGCATCTGGCCAGTTCCCCCGTTGTCAGTGGTAGCTCCCTGATCCTGAACATCGGCAAGGCCGGGGTCGCACTCAACAAAAAGTCGGGCAAGGTCGTCTGGAAGACCGGGAAAGACGCGTCCGGGTACGCCAGCGCCGTGTTTGCCACTTCCGGCGGGAAAAAGATCCTGGCGATGTTCGGGGCCAAGGCGCTCTACGGTGTTGACCCGGCCAGCGGCAAGATCCTCTGGTCGCACCCGTGGGAGACCAAGTACGACGTGAACGCGGCGGACCCCGTCGTCTCCCAGTCCAACGTGTTCATCTCGTCCAACTACAAGAGCGGCTGCGCGCTGCTCAGCCTGTCTTCCAGCAAACCCTCCGTGCGGTGGCAGAACAAGAGCATCTGCAACCACTTCAACAGTTGCGTCTTGGTCGGTGATTGCCTCTACGGGAACGACGAGAATGACCTCGTCTGCCTGGCGCTCTCAAACGGCGCCGAGAAGTGGCGCGAGAAGCGCGCTCTCGGCAAAGGCGGGCTCGTCTACGCAGACGGCAAGCTCATCTGTCTGAGCGATCGGGGCGAGTTGTTCTTCGTCAAAGCGTCCTCGAGCGGCTACTCCGAGCTTAGGCGCGGCAAGGCTGTGAGCGGGCAGGTGTGGACGCCGCCGGTGCTGGCCAACGGCAAAGTGTACTGCCGGAGCCACGAAGGCGACCTCGCCTGTGTCCGCGTGAAGTAGCCCCGACCCAAGAACTCGAAGCACGAACCGAAGGCTGGGGAGCCGTTGCTCCTCAGCCTTTTCCGTCTGTGGCGGGGCCGCCCTTCTTGCGGACAAAGACCCGGAGGGACTTGCGCGCCGTGTCTAGCGCCAACACGCGGCCGCCGGAGTCGACCGCGAGGTCGAAGGCCTGGTGCTCCTCACCCGTCGCGTCCGTGGGCGGGGGGCTCCCGACCGGCGGCGCCAACGCGTCGGGGCCGGCGACCAGCCCGTCGAAGTCGCCGACCGCGTCGCAGTGCCTGATTCGCAGCACGCCTTTCTCACTTGTCACGAAGCCGCCGGTCGGGTCGACTGCGAGGTGCACCGGGTTGCAGCAGCCGCTGAAACCGTCGTCTTTGAGGGAAGGCTTGCCCCAGGCGAGTTCGAAGTCGCCATCGTAGGTGTACGCTTCGACGCGGGTGCGCCCCGGATTGACAACCCACAGGAGCCCCGCGGGACCCAGCGCCAAGTCGAAGAACGGGTTGGGGATGGCGAAGCCGGGCACGTTACGGGCGTCGTCCTTCTTGCCGATTCGGGAGACCAACTTCCCTTTGAGGGAGTAGCGAAGCACGATCCGGTTGCCCGCGTCGGCGACGAACACGTCGTCCTTGCCGACTGCGAGGGAGGTGAGGGCGGCTTTGTCGCCCAAGCTGTCCCAGTTCCCTTCGTGCCCGCCGCGGGATTCGTAGACCTCTACATGGTCGCTGGCGCCGAGGAACACGGTGCCGTCCTGAGCGACGGCGAGGCAGGTCGGGGTGCTCTCCGGCTCGAAGGCCAGGTCGTGCTCGCCGCTGCTGGTGAGGCGCTCGACGCGGTAGCGCCCGCCAACGTAGATCGAGCCATTCGGCCCGAGTGCGACGCAACGTGGCTCTCGGATAGAGGGGCTGAGGGATGCCTCCTCGCGGTACGTGGCGACGGTGGCGTCCGTCTGCTCGGGCTTGCCAGGGGCGTCCTTGACGCGGTCGCCGGCTTCGCGCAGCTTGGTCCTACAGCCGCATAGGGTTGGCGCGCAAGCAAGTGACGCGAGCAAGAAGGCAACGACTGCTGGTGGGGTTGGGGTCCGGCGCGAGGTCATGGCGGGGGCACCTGGAATGTCAGCGTTGGCCCCGCAGGTCGAGGCAGACCATGCGAGTCATGTCGCGGACGAGCAGCCGCCCACCGGCCAGCGCCATGGGCGCCCACGAGTCGTGCCCCTTCAGCACTTGGGCCCGGGCGAGGGGCCTGAAGGCGCCGGGCGTTGCCTCCATCGTCGTTAGCAGACCCGAATCGTCCATCGCGAGCAGCAGGCCGTCGGCGATCATGAAGGGCCCCATCCCGAAGGCGTACTTCGGCCCGCTGGCCCACACCACTTTGCCGTTGAGGTCGAGGCAAACCATCTCGCCATTGGGACGGACGCCGAAGAGGTGGTGCTCATACGGAACTGGGGTCTGCTGCGTGGCGCCGAAGACGGCGGCCTTCAGTCGGAAGGCAGGGGTGACGCTGAACGAGCCCCCAGCGGCAGCCACTTTGAGCATCAGGCTCCCCGCGCCGTAGCCCCCCGACAGGAACACCCGGTCGTCGCCGACCACGACCGGAGACGGCACAGTCGCGATGCCGATCTTCCAGACGTCGGTGTCCCACAGCAGTTTGCCGTCGGTGGCAGACACGCCGACCACGCCGCGTTTGGCGCAGTAGACGTAGGTGCGTTGCCCGGCCACCTCCATGGGGGTGATCGAGGAGTGAGTCATCGCCCACCCCTTTGCGTTGGGCGTCTCCCAGAGCGTCTTGCCGGTGGCGAGGTCGACGGCGATCATCAACTTGCTGCCGCCCGGCGCCAGAATCGCGCGGTCCTTTTCCAGCAAGGGACACTGCCCGGCATACCACTGAGGCACCGTCGTGCCGAACTGACCGACCAAGTCCAGCGCCCACCGCAGCGTCCCGGTCTTGGCGTCGAGGCAAGTCACGTGGCACTTGGGGCCCATGGTCACCACGACGTCGTCGTTGACCGCGGGAATCGTGCGCGACATCCCGTGGTTGCGCTTGACCTTGACGGGGTAGGAGAAGCGCCAGACGTCCCTGCCATCGGCCAGCGACAAGCAGCGAATCACGTCCGCCTCGTGCTCGCGGTCGTAGTCGATCAGGTAGACGCACCCGTGGTGAATCGCAGGACCGGCGAAGCCTTCGCCCAGGTCCAGATTCCACAGGACAGGCGGACCTGCGGCCGGCCACTTCCTGGCGAGCGCGACCTCTTCCTCGCTCACGGCGTTCAGCCGCGGGCCGCGGAATTGCGGCCAGACCCCGGGGAGGTCTGCTGGAACTCCCTCGCCTGCGGTGAGCGTGCCGTGCATCTGGGGCAGTCGCGGGCCTGCTGCTTCGCCCTTCGGGCGCTTGTCTGCGCCAGGCGCGCGGAGGGTGACCTCGCGGGGTCTGCTCGAAGTCCACCAAGTGGCCAGAGCAATCGCTCCCGCACAGGCAGCGAGAAGGGGCAGAGCGCGTGTTGCTGAGTGCAACCTCATTGAAGGTGCGGGCTCCCTTATGGACCTGGCGAGCGGAGTGCCGACGCTCCCCGACGGGGCGAGAAGTCGGGTGAAGGGCCTGTGACAGATGCAACTCTCTTGCCCGGCCGAGCGATTCCCGAAGCGGCTATACTGGTCACAAGGCTGTCCGGCGCGGCAAGTGGCCCGCAGCACGGCCCCTCTTGGCGCGCGCCGCTCTGCGGCGCATGGCAGCGCTCTTGCAGTTTTGACGTGTGGGTGCCTTCCCCGAACGGGTCTGCGATAGATGACGATGACCAACGCCACCGCCGACGAATTGAGACCCTCCCGTCGCGAGTTCCTGCGCACTGTGCTTCGCGGCGTGGCACTGGCTGCTGTTGGGGGGCTCGTCGGTGCCACTTGGCGACGGGGCCGACGACAGACGTTGGCGACCGCGTGCATTGCGGACGGCCTGTGTAGCGCCTGCTGCCTTGTGTCTGACTGCAGTCTGCCCCTGGCCCGCGCGCACAGAGACAGGCTTTCCCCCAGGTGAGCGCAATGGCCAAGCCGACCGACGCAACCAATCGACGCGAGTTCCTCGGCGCCAGCCTTCGAGGTGCCTGTCTGCTGGGCGTAGGCGGGCTGACGGGTCTGACGGTGGCGCGGGGCAAAGCAGACGACTTGGTCTGGCAGTTGGATCCGCAGAAGTGCATACAGTGTGACAACTGCGCGACGCACTGTGTGCTGGAGGAGTCTGCCGTCAAGTGCGTCAACTCGTACGAGATGTGCGGCTACTGCGACCTGTGTACCGGCTACTTCGAGCCTGAGCCGAACGCGCTGGACACTGGCGCCGAGAACCAGCTTTGCCCAACCGGCGCGATCATCCGCACGTTTGTTGAAGATCCGTACTTCTCTTACGACATCGACGAGCCGCTCTGTGTCGGCTGCGGCAAGTGCGTCAAAGGGTGTGCGCAATTCGGGAACGGGTCGCTCTACCTCCAGGTGCGGCACGATCGGTGCCTGAACTGCAACGAGTGCTCCATCGCGCGGGCCTGCCCGACGCAGGCATTTCGTCGTGTCCCGGCGTCGAAGGCGTATCTTCTGAAGGGACGGGAGGCGCAGGGCGCGTGAGGCGCTGGCTGAACGTTGTCCGGGTTGCCTGGGCTCCCCTTCTATTGACCTCCGTCGCTTGGGCGATGGAGCGGTTTCCGCCGCCCGACTTCGAGACGGCATACCGCCTCCCCAAGACCCAGGTTCCGCTCCCCCGCACGCTTCTCCAGGAATACCTCGATGTCGCTTTGTTGGCGCTGGCGTTGTCTCTTGCCGCCTACCTTGTGTACAAGCGACGGTCGCGCCGCGAACTGACGTTGCTAAGCGTGTTCTCGGTTGCCTACTTCGGGTTCTGGCGGAAGGGATGCGTGTGCGCGATTGGCTCCCTCCAGAATGTCAGCCTCGCACTGGCCGACCGCGCGTACCACGTGCCGCTGACGGTGGTCGCGTTCTTCGCCTTGCCGCTGGTGTTTGCGCTGTTCTTCGGCCGGACGTTCTGCGCTGCCGTGTGCCCCCATGGCGCTCTCCAAGACTTGGTGCTGGTCCGGCCGGTCAAGGTCCCTGCGTGGCTGGAGCGGGCCCTGTCGCTGCTGGCGCATGTGTACCTCGGGGCGGCGGTTCTCTTCGCCGCGACAGGGAGCGCGTTCGTCATTTGCCGATACGACCCGTTCGTCGGGTTCTTCCGGTTGAGTGGGTCCTACGGCATGTTGGCGACGGGAGCGGGCTTGCTGCTTCTTGCCGCGTTTGTAGGCCGGCCCTACTGCCGATTCCTGTGTCCCTACGGCGTCCTTCTGCGGATGCTGTCATGGATCTCCAAGTGGCGCGTGGTGATCTACAAGTACCGCTGTACCCTCTGTGGCATCTGCCCCGAGGCGTGTCCGTACGGAGCGGTCCTTGAGCCGACGCCACCGGCAGGCGCGGCCGGTTCGCGGCAGCCACGGCTCGCGCTCCTCGGCGCTCAGGTCGTTGCCCTGATGGCAGTGTTCGGCTGGGTCGGTTCGCGGGTCGCCGTGCCGCTCTCTGCTTCCCACCCGACGGTAAGTCTGGCCGAGCGTGTCTACTTGGAGGACGCTGGCAAGGTGAAGGGCACGACGGACGCAAGCGCCAACTTCCGCAACTCCGGTCAGTCGTCGAAGGAACTCCTCGACCAGGCCGGCGTCATAGCACACCAATTCGCGAGCGGGGGCTGGCTGTGGGGCGCTTGGATCGGCCTGGCCCTCGGCGGGATGCTTTTCGCTCAGTCACTGCCACGTGAACGGGCCGAGTACGAAGCCGAGCGGGGGGCGTGCGTTGCCTGCGCGCGCTGTTTCGAGCCGTGCCCTGGCAGCCGCAAAGCGGCTGCTGACACTGAGACGGAGCGACCTGGTCCCGCAGCTCTCTGAGTCGCCTATTCCGGAAGGAACCCCATGAACGAGAAACCAGCCCAACGTTCAGCCGGCGCGCCCAATGACCCAACCACCGCGGCACGACTCCGCGCTGTCGTGACCACAGCCTGGGTGGCCGGAGTCTTCTCCGCGTTCGTTTGCGGCGCACTGGTCTGGAACTCCTTCGGAATGCTGGCGGCGAACCCGGTTGACGCCCAATCCATCGGCGCGCTCAAGACACACCTGGCCAAGCGTCCCAACGAGGAGAAGCTCAAGCGGCAGATACGGGCCAAAGACCTCCAGCTTCGGCAGGCGTTCTTCCGCCGGCAGCGGCTGGCCTCGGCGGGGGGCTACCTGCTGCTCGCGGGCATCGTCGTGATGCTGGCCGCGATGAAGAGCGCTGGCGCTCTCCTGAAGCGGCGAATTCGTCCAAAGCGCCGCGGGAAGGACTCGCTCCGCGAACGGAGTCCCGGGCGCCCCGCCCTGCTGGGAATGGGAGCGGTGTTGGGACTGGCGGCGGTGGCAGTCATCCTCCCGGGACGACTGTCCTTTCTGGAAGCAGTGGCCGAGAAGGACCCCTCAGGCAAGGACTCCGTCCCCACCGAAGCCGAGGTTCGGCAGCAGTGGCCGCAGTTCCGCGGCCCCTTTGGTCTCGGCGTGGCGGGTTCGGCCGAACTGCCGGTGTCGTGGGACGTCAACTCCGGCCAAGGGGTGTTGTGGAAGACCGAGGTGCCGCTGCCCGGGAACAACTCGCCGGTGGTGTGGGGAGACAATGTCTTCCTGACCGGCGCCACCGACAAAGCGCGGGAGGTGTTTTGCGTTGACGCCAAATCCGGCGCGGTCCGCTGGCATACGCCAGTCAATGAGGTAGCGCAGCGTCCGGCGAAGCCACGCGAGGTGATGGAAGACGCCGGCTATGCGCCCGCGACTTGCGCCACGGACGGGCGGCGCGTCTATGTCACCTTCCCGAATGCCGATGTTGCGTGTTTCGATCTTGACGGGAAGCAGGTCTGGGCGCGGGGCTTCGGCTGGCCGAACAACTCGTACGGGCATGCTTCCTCGCTCGCAATCAACGAGAACCTGCTGTTCGTCCTGATCGACCAGGGCACTGCCGACGACCACGCCTCCAAGCTCTACGCGCTGGACACCGCCACCGGCAGCACGGCGTGGGAGAAGCCTCGACCGGTCGGCTCGAGTTGGGCGACGCCGGTCCTGGTCCCAATCAAGGACAAGCCGCAACTGGTCACCATTGCAGACCCTTGGGTAATCGCGTACGACCCGAAGACCGGCGAGGAGCTGTGGAAGGCCGAATGCCTGAGCGGCGACATCGTGCCTTCGCCCACGTTGGCCGCCGGGCGCTTGGTGGCGACTGAACCCTACAACCGGGCGGTGGCGCTCAAGACTGACGGCCACGGGGACGTGAGCAAGTCGGCTGTCGCCTGGGAAGGCGACGAAGGCATTCCTGACATCGCCAGCCCCGTCGGAAACGACCTGTTCCTCTTCGCCGTCGCTACCGAAGGCTGGGTCGTCTGCTACGACGCGGTGCAGGGCAAGAAGCTGTGGGAGAAGGAACTGGAGTTGACGGTACACGCCTCGCCGATCATCGTTGGCGACAAGCTTCTGATTGTCAGTAACGAAGGGACGGTCGTCGTCCTGGGTGTTGGCGGCGAGCCCAAGGAGATCGCCCGCATGGAGCTGGGCGAGAAGGCCAACGCGACCCCTGCCGTAGTCGACGGGCGGCTGTACCTGCGGGGTGTGAAGCACCTGTTCTGTCTGGGGACGAAGTAGGCCCTGCAGCCGTGAGCGCTGAGAGGACTCGACCCATGCGCCCTAACTCCGCGACCTCCCGGCGGGCGGCGGCTCGCCTTGTGACCGTTGGCGTAGCCTGTTGCTTGTTCGGCGTCAACGCCCACAGTGACTCCTGGCCGCTCTTCCGCGGCTCGCGCACCCAGACCGGCGTCGCTGCCGGGAAGCTGTCGGCGTCGCTGTCGCTGAAGTGGCGGTTCAAGACCGGCGACGCAATCACCTCCTCGCCGGTCACCGACGGCAAGCGCGTATTCGTCGGCTCGCAGGACCACAGCGTGTACGCCGTGTCGCTGGCGTCCGGGAAGAAGCTCTGGTCGTTCAGGACCGGAGACGCTGTCGAAGCGCCGCCCTGCTACGTGGACGGGCGCGTGCTTATCGGCTCCAAGGGCGGGACTCTCTACTGCCTGGATGCCGTGGGTGGCAAGCGCAAGTGGCAGTACGGAACCGACGGTGAGATCATGGGCGGGGCGACCTACGCGCGGGACGCGAAGACGGGGAAGCTGGCGAAGATCCTGGTGGGTAGCTACGACAATCGCGTGCACTGCGTCAACGCCGATACTGGGAAGAAGCTCTGGACCTACGAGACCGACAACTACGTCAACGGCACTCCGGCCGTAGCCGGCGACAACGTGGCGTTCGGCGGCTGCGACGGTGTGCTGCACCTGGTCTCGATCACGACGGGCAAGAAGGTGAGGTCGGTCGAGGTCGGCGACTACATCGCTGCCTCCGCAGCAGTGGTTGGCACGCGGGCCTATGTCGGGCACTACGGCAACGAGCTGATCTCCATCGACCTCACGCTGAAGAAGATCCTCTGGCGGTACAAGAGCCGCCAGCCCTTCTTCTCCTCGCCGGCAGTCGACGCGAACGTGATTGTCATTGGGGATCGTGACAAGCGCGTCCACTGCGTCGACCGCGCCACCGGCAAAGGTCGGTGGACATTCTCCACACGCGGCGAAGTGGACAGCTCACCGGTCATTTGCGACGGCAAGGTGGTCGTCGGGTCGGGGGACGGCCGGCTCTACCTGCTGAGCCTGGCGACCGGGAAGAAGCTCTGGTCCTATGAGATCGGCGAAGCCGTCACCAGCTCGCCAGCCATCGACAGCGGGACCGTCGTCCTCGGGGCAGCTGACGGGTATCTGTACGCATTCAAGTGAGTGCAGGGAGGCAGTCTCTCGCTGCGGGCCGGTCAGGGTACCAGACTACAGCAGCCTCCAGTTGCCGCGCTCCCGCAATGTGGTTCATCATAGAACCATGCGCATCGTTCAGCTAACTCCCGGAACCGGCAGCTTCCACTGCGGCGCCTGCATTCGCGACAACACCCTTGTCACGGCATTGCGCGAGCTTGGTCACGACGCGGTGATCGTGCCGCTCTACCTGCCGATGACTCTTGATGAACCGAACCCGACGCCTGAGGCGCCTCTGCTCTTCGGCGGCATCAATGTCTACCTCCAGCACAAGTCCCGGCTGTTCCGGAAGACGCCGGCGTGGGTCGACCGGCTGCTGAACTCGCCCGCACTGCTGAAGTCGGCGGCCAAACGGGCCGGCATGACAAGCGCCGCTGACCTCGGGGCGCTGACGCTGTCGACCCTGCGGGGAGAAGAGGGACTGCAGGCGAAGGAAGTCGAGAAGGTGGTGGGCTGGCTGTCGGAGGGCGAGAAGCCCGACGTGGTGTGCCTGTCCAACGTGCTGCTGGTCGGGTTGGCGCGCCGTCTCCGACAGGCGACTGGCGCCGCGGTTGTGTGCACGCTCCAAGGGGAAGACTCGTTCCTCGATTCACTGCCCGAACCCGAGCGTACTCAGTGCTGGGAGACGCTCATCGACCGCTGCCGCGAGGTGGACGCCTTCATCCCGCCGAGCCGGTACTACGGGGAGGTGATGACCGGCCGCCTGCGCCTCCCGCCGGAGAACGTGCACGTCGTGCACAACGGCATCAACCTGGACGGCTACGCGCCGGCCGCCGAGCCGCCCGACCCGCCGGTGCTGGGCTTCTTCGCCCGACAGTGCCACAACAAGGGGCTGGGGACGCTCGTGGAAGCGTACCTCGAGTTGCGCAGGAACGGCGGCGTGGCCGGTCTGAAGTTCCGCGTCGCCGGGACGCAGACTGCCGAGGACGCCACGTACGTCGCCGGTCTGCGTGCGCGGCTGAGCGCAAACGGACTCGGCTCTGACGTGGAGTTCCTGCCAAACCTCGACCGCGACCAGAAGATTGCCTTCCTGCGCTCGCTCTCTGTGCTCTCCGTGCCGGCGACGTACGGTGAGTCGTTTGGGCTGTACGTCGTTGAGGCCCTGGCTGCCGGCGTGCCGGTGGTGCAGCCACACCACGCTGCGTTCCCAGAGCTGGTCGAGATCACCGGCGGGGGCGTCTTGTGCGAGCCCGATGACCCGGTGGCGCTGGCGCGCGCGGTTGAGGGACTGCTACGAGACCCGGCGGAAGCCAGGGCGATGGGCGAGCGCGGGCGGCAGGTCGTGTTGCGCGAGTTCAGCGCTCGGAGAATGGCGGAGGGAGTAGTCACAGCGCTCGTGTGCGCGCGTGGCGGCCGGTAATGGAGGGTTGCCGTCGCTTGGCGTGAGCCGAATCGCAGGGGCGCGATCAGCCTTGCGCAGAGGCAGACCCTCGTCCATGATGCTATCCTGTCAATTGTCGGGACGCCGCTACACTGGGAGCGCTCGCACTCAGCACACGTTGAGGAAGAGACCATGACCCGAAACAGCCCACTGCTCAAGCTGGAGAATGTCACCAAACGCTATGCCGCCCCTGAGGATGGCGGGGCGGCACCGGACGTCCTGCGTGGCATTGACTTGGAGCTGACTACCGGGGAGTCGTTAGCCATCGTCGGCCCCTCTGGCTCGGGCAAGAGCACGCTCCTGAACATCATCGGGACGCTGGATCAGCCAACAAACGGGACAGTGCTGTTGGGCGGGCGACAGCTTGGGGCTCTCTCGGACGGGCAGCAGGCGGAGTTGCGCAGCCGTGAGATCGGGTTCGTTTTTCAATCACACCATCTGTTGCCGCAGTGCACTGTGCTGGAGAATGTGTTGGTGCCCACGCTGGTGGTGCGCGCCGGCGCGGCCCGGAGCGGCGCAGACGCGCGTGCGAAGAGCCTGCTCGAACGCGTTGGGTTGTCTGAGCGCCTGACGCATCGCCCCGGGCAACTCTCGGGTGGTGAGCGCCAACGGGTGGCGGTGGTGCGGGCACTCATCAACGAGCCGAAGCTGCTGCTCGCCGATGAGCCGACCGGCTCGTTGGACCGCGCCGCGGCGGACAACCTGGCGGAGTTACTCGTTGAACTGAACAAGGAGACCGGCGTCACCCTCATTCTGGTGACGCATGCACTGGATCTCGCCGGCCGCATGGCACGGGTGCAGGAATTGCGCGACGGCGTCCTGCAGGATCGGGGGGTGTAGGCGTGTCGTCGTGGCGACTGGTTCTGAGCAGCCTTCGGTTCTACTGGCGCACGCACCTCGGGGTCTTGCTGGGCGCCACGCTGAGCACAGCCGTCTTGGTCGGGGCGCTGGCCGTTGGCGACTCGGTCAAGTTCAGCCTGAAGTCCATTGCCCTCTCCCGACTGGGCAACGTGCACTACGCCCTGGCCGGCGGCGAGCGGTTCTTCCGCGCGCAGCTTGCCGGGGAACTCGGCCGGGACCTCGGCGTTGACACGGCTGCATTGCTGCAGCTTCGCGGGACGGTCAGCAGAGGTGGGGGAGCGGCGCGGGTCAGCCGCGTACAGATACTCGGCGTCGACGGCCGCTTCTGGAAGCTGGGTGGCACGTCGAGCCCGCTGGCGCGCAGTCCACACGACTCGGTCGTCGTCAACGAGAAGCTGGCGCGCCAACTCGGGGCTCGGCCGGGAGACGAGGTTCTGCTTCGCGTGGAGAAGCCCAGCCTGTTGTCCCGTGATGCCCCGCTTTCCACCGTCTCGGACTTCTCCGTGACGCTGCGCCTCACCGTAGCGGCCGTGGCGGACGCCAAGCACTTCGGGCGGTTCAGCCTAACTGCCAACCAACTCGCGCCCTGCACCGCCTTCGTCAACCTGCGGCGGCTGCAGGAGCGTGTTGAGCGGCCCGGGCGGGCCAACGCCATTCTGGTCGGCGGGACGGAACAGGCGAGTCCTGACGCCAAGTCGATCTCAACAGCGCTTGCCCGCCATCTCCAACTGGGCGACGGCGGGCTGCAGTTGCAGGAGTTGCCGGGCCCCGGTGTTGTGGCGCTGACCTCTGATCGGCTCTTCCTGGAGCCGCCGGTGGCGGCCGCTGCGGAGAAGGCATCCCCCGGGGCGCGCGGCGTGCTCACGTACTTCGTCAACCGCCTGCGGTGCGGTTCGCGAGCGACTCCGTACTCGTTCGTCTCGGCGGTTGATGAGCCGCCGGTGACGCCAGACATGCGCGACGACGAGATTGTCCTCAATGGCTGGCTGGCACAGGACCTCAACGCGAAGATCGGCGACGAAGTACGGCTCGATTACTTCGTCGTCGGCGCCATGCGGAGGCTGGAAGAGCGCAGCAGCACCTTCCGTGTGCGTGCGGTTGTGCCGGTCAGAGGCGCTGCCGCCGACGCGGCGTTGACTCCCGCTTACCCCGGACTTGTGGACGCTGAGAATTGCCGCGACTGGGAGCCGGGTGTGCCCATCGACCTCAAGGCAATCCGCGACAAAGACGAGCGCTACTGGCACACCTACCACGCGATTCCCAAGGCGTTCGTCACGCTTGCGGCCGGGCAGCGCATGTGGGACAACCGGTTCGGCAAGCTGACCTCCGTGCGCTACCCGCTGTCGACGGTGGCACGCGGCTCGGTGGAGTCCGCACTGCGCAGTCGGCTGAGACCGGAGTTCCTTGGCATCGCCCTGCAGCCCGTTCGCCAGCGGGCGTTGGCTGCCGCGACCCAGGCGCTCGACTTCGGGCAGTTGTTCCTCGGTCTCAGCTTCTTCCTGATCGTGGCGGCGCTGGTGCTGACCGTACTTCTGTTCGTGTTCGGCATCGAACAGCGGACGGAGGAAGTCGGCACGCTGCTTGCGGTTGGGCTGACACGTCGCTGCGTGCAGAAGCTGCTACTCCTTGAGGGCGGCGCGCTCGCTCTGGGCGGAGGTCTCCTGGGGACGTTTGGCGGCGTCGCCTACACCCGGGTGATCATTGGGGCGCTCAACACGCTGTGGCAGGGCGCGGTTGCCGGTTCGTCGCTGCGGTACCACGCCACCGCAGCTACGCTCAGCAGCGGCGCCGTGAGCGGGTTCGTCGTGGCGCTGCTGTCCATTTGGCTCGCGGTGCGCAAGCAGGCGAAGGCGCCCGCCCGGGAGCTGCTGGCTGCGGGAGCGGAGTCGCAGACTGCGCTGCTATCCGGCTCGCCCACAGGGCGCCCGCGTGGGGTAGTGACCGGAGTTGCGGCCGGGACCATAGCCGTGGTGATGGTCGCGCTGGCGGGAGCCGCGCAGGATCAGCGGACAGCCGGGATCTTCTTCGGCGCCGGTAGCCTGTTGCTGATCGGCGGGCTTGCGTTGGCTCGCGCGTTCCTTGGCGCCTTGGACCGGGGAGCGGCGACGGCGCGGCTGTCGCTCTCTGTTCTCGGCCTCCGGAACACCGCCCGCCGGCAGGGGCGCAGTCTGGCTACCATCGCCCTGCTGGCATGCGGAAGTTTCCTCATTGTCGCCGTGGGCGCCAACCGTAAGGACCCGGCGAAGAACGCCGGCCGTCGCGCGTCCGGCACCGGCGGCTTCGTGCTGATCGGTGAGTCCACGATCCCCGTCTACCACGACCTCAACAGCCAGCGGGGCCGCGAGGCGTTCGGACTCGACGCTGACTCTTTGCGGCAAGCCAAGGTGGTGCAACTCCGCGTCCGCGAGGGAGATGACGCGAGTTGCCTTAACCTCAACCGCGCCCAGACTCCGCGCCTCCTCGGCGTGGATCCGGCGGAACTGAAGAAGCGCAGCGCCTTTACCTTCGTGAAGACCCTCGACGGCAACCTCAAGGGAAGCCGGTGGGATCTGCTGAACCTCGACTCGAAGGCTGAGACGGCTGCAGTGCCGGCTATCGGCGACCAGAGCACTATCACCTGGGGGCTTGAGAAGAAGATCGGCGATTTCCTGCCGTACGTGGACGGCCGCGGCGAGACGTTCTACCTCCAACTCGTTGGCATCATTGGCGGTTCCGTGTTGCAGGGCAACCTGCTGATTTCCGAGAAGAACTTCACCGACCGGTTTCCCCTGGAAAGCGGCTACCGCATGTTCCTTGTAGACGCGCCTGCCACACAAGCAGACGCCGTGGCGAAGACCCTCTCTGGGGCGCTGGTGGACGTTGGCTTGAGCCTTACGCCGACGGCCGAACGATTGGCGGAGTTTGACCAAGTCGAGAACACCTACCTGTCGATCTTTGCGATTCTGGGCGGACTCGGGCTTTTGCTCGGCAGCGTTGGCCTAGGTGCGGTGGTGCTGCGCAACGTGCTCGAGCGCAGGCAGGAGCTGGCACTGCTTCGCGCACTCGGCTTCCGGCGCGGCGCGCTGCAGTGGCTTGTCTTCAGTGAGCACGCCTTGCTGTTGGCACTTGGGTTGATGGTCGGCGTGGTGGCGGCGATCATCGCCGTGCTGCCCGCGCTACGGTCGCCGGGGGCGGAGGTGCCCGTCGGCTCGCTCTCGGCGACGCTCCTTGGCGTCGTCGTCAGTGGCCTCTTCTGGACATGGCTGGCGACTGCGTTCAGCGTGGGTGGGCCGCTGCCGCGGGCGTTGAGGAATGAGTAGCAGAGGCTACTTCGCCGCCAGACTCGCGCACACCAACTCCCCATCATTCCTGGCGAACACGTGCTTGTACGCGAACGCCGGGTGCGCCCAGCAGACGCCGCCTCGTTTCTCGCCCGGCAGTTGACCCAGTGTTGGCTTGAGCAGCTTGGTGCGGCTGATCTCGTGGTAGCCCGCGGGTGATAGCGTCGCGAGAATCAGTTCGCCCTTCTCGTTGAACAGCCACACCTTGTCGCCGTTGCGGACCATGTGGGCGGTGGCCCAACGGTTCTCGGGCACTGGCTCGAACGTCTCCCACACCCGATCGCCCGTGGCGGCGTCCAGGCAGCGGAGAGCACCGTAGCTGTCAAGACCGTAGACGTGCGCGTCGTCGACAATAGGCGTTGAGATCATGCAGTGCAGGGCGTCGGTCTGGACCTCGGACTCGCCTCGCCGGCGCCAGACCCCGTCCGCGGCGAGTCGGTCCGACGCCAGCTTGAGCATCAGCGAGCCATCGTAGAATGACGAGACGAACAGCCACTGCTTGTGCACAACCGGCGTGGCCACTGCGATGACCATCTTCGTGGGCGGGAACGGGCAGTCCCACAACAACTCGCCTGTGGTCGGGTTAAGTGCGGCCACTCGTTCTCCAGTCAGACAGACCAGCACGCGCTGACCTGCTTGGTCGATGACGAGAGGCGACGAGTACGACGCCCGGTCGGCCAACGCTCGCCAGCGTTCCTTTCCGGTCACCTTGTCGAAGGCAAGCAGGCACGCGCCGTCCTCGCCACCAACGTGGACGATGACCAAGTCGCCCTCCACCAGCGGCGCTGCCGCGACCCCCCAGGTTGGGACGCGGGCTTTGTAGTCGGTCTGAGGGTCCTTGCGCCAGAGGAGGTCGCCAGTGGTGGCGTCCAGGCACCTCAAGTGTCCCATCGTGCCCAGCGCGTAGGCCCGCCCGTCATCGACCGTTACGGCAGCCCGCGGGCCGGTGGTGAAACTCACCTTGCCGTAGTCGCACGGATAGGCTTGCGCCCAGAGCTGCTGCCCGGTGTCCCACGCGAAGCAGAGCACGCGTTCCTGCTGTGTCGGCTCAGTCACGCGGTCGGTCACGTAGACGCGACCGTTGGCGACGGTGGGCCCGCTGTATCCGCCAGAGATTGGCACCCGCCAGCGCAACGGCAGGTCGGATCCGGTCAAGGACTCGACGAGCCCCGTCTCGTGCCAGGCGCCATCCCGGTCAGGACCGCGCCACTGGGGCCAGTCGTCCGCTGGCGTCCTGTGCGCTGCGGAGAGCCAGACTGCCACTGCCGCGACCACCGTCCGGGTCAGAAGTGAGTTCCTCACATGGTGTCCTCCTCAAAGCCGCTCTCACGCCCCAAGTGGCGGCAGGCCGAGCTGCGGCCGGCATGTCGGGCGCCCGGCCATTGACAGAATCACTGGAGAGCGCGCATACTGTCTAAGTCTGTCGGAGTCGCCCTTCCAGGGCAAGCGCGCAGCGCAGAAAGGGAGTTGTGAATGAGAGCACGCCGATCCGCCAAGGGCGGATTCACCCTGATCGAGTTGCTGGTTGTCATCGCCATCCTCGCCATCCTCGCGGCGATTCTGTTCCCGGTCTTTGCTCGGGCACGTGAGAAAGCCCGGCAGGCCAGTTGCCTGAGCAACCTGCGCCAGATGGGTCAAGCAACCACGATGTGCCTGCAGGACTATGATGAGACATTCCCCATGTCCGCGTTCCCTGCCGGCACGTGTGTCGCCACGCTCAACACGGTGCTCGTGCCCTACGTGAAGAACGCCCAGCTCAGCCAGTGCTCCTCAGAGCCCAAGGCGATGGACCAAGTCGCCATGTTCCAGATGGTGGGCGGCCCGTGCCCGGGCACCCCCCAGTACACCAGCTACAGCGTCAATGACGCGTTGTTCGCCAACGGCTACAACATCGCGTTCATGGGCGGCACCACGGTGCACGAGACCGCCGTCCCGCGGCCCTCCGACACGGTCATGCAGTACGACGGCAACGCGACGCCTCCGCCCAACAGCGCCCAACCGGTGCAGGCGCGTCACAACGGCACTCTCAACGCCAACTACGCAGACGGGCACGCAAAGGCCGCCTCCGCGACAGAGATCGGGACTACGACCAACTTCCTCGGTCAACCCATCAAGCTCTACCGCCTCGGATCTGGCGCCGGTGACTACAAGGGGAAAACCGACTGCCAGGGCATCCCGCAGTAGCGCGGCAGGGCAGTTGAGGCGGCCCCGGGGCAGCTCGTCATGAGCAGGAGTTCGTCTCGCGTCTTGGGGTAGGCGAGCGCGGAACGCGTTCGCCTACCCGGGTTCCCCTCGCTCCTCCAGGCCGGCTATAATGTCCCCCCAATTGGTCCCGCTGCGCGCCAGGGCAGTACGCCAGATCGGTCGACAGCGACTGGCAGCAACGCGGAGGCAGCCAGATGGAGGGAGCGTGATCTTGAGGCATCCAGACGACCCCACTCCCGAACGGCCCGTCGCGTCACCCGCGGCGCCGCAGCAGGCGTCGGTGTTCAGCCGACTGCGCCGAGCGTTCATCGGCGAGACGCTGTCTACCAGGCGGATCAAGCACCAGAAACTCCCCAAGTTCCTGGCACTGCCGGTCTTCTCTTCCGACGCCATCTCGTCGTCGGCGTATGCGACTGAAGAGATGATCCTGGTCCTCTGGGCCGGGGGCGCCGCGGCTCTGCATCTGTCGGTTGGCACCGGCTGCGCCGTGGCGCTGCTGCTGGCCATCGTCGCGTTCTCCTACTGCCAGACGGTGAACGCCTACCCTCAAGGCGGCGGGTCGTTCATTGTCTCGTCGGAGAACATTGGCCCGCTATTCGGCCTGAGCGCCGCCTCCGCGCTGCTCATCGGCTACGTGTTGACGGTGGCTGTAAGCATCGCCGCCGGGGCTGCCGCGCTGACGTCCGCAGTGCCGTCTCTGCTACCCTATCGCCTTCCGCTCTGCCTGCTGTTCGTGGCACTGGTCACGCTCGCAAACTTGCGCGGGGCCAAGGAGTCGGGCACGCTGTTCGCCCCGCCTACGTACGGGTATATCGGTCTCATTCTCCTGCTGGTCGGCGTCGGCTGGTGGAAAGCCGTGAGCGGCCAGCTACCGGCAGCCCCGTTCCAGCCGTACACCGGCCCCACGCACCCGCTGACTGCGTTTCTGGTGCTGACTGCTTTCGCGCGCGGGTGCGCTGCATTGACCGGCACTGAAGCCATCGCAGATGGCGTCCAGGCGTTCCGGCCGCCGGAGTCACGAAATGCCGCAATCACCTTGGTCTGGATGACGGTCATCCTGGGCGTCCTGTTCCTGGGAATCAGCCTCCTGGCCAGCCAACTGGGCGTCGTGCCCGGAGTCGACGAGTGTGGGGAGCCGGTCGAGACGCTCGTGTCACGACTTGGGCGAACGGTGTTCGGGGTGGGCCCGCTCTACTACGTGCTCCAGGCTGCCACTATGGCCATTCTCGTCCTGGCCGCCAACACGGCGTACGTGGACTTCCCTCGGCTCTCCTCAATACTCGCCGGCCGGGGATACGCGCCGCGACAGATGGCGAACCTCGGCGACCGGCTGGTGTTCAGCAACGGCATCATCGTCCTCGGGATCATCTCCGCAGTGACGATTCTGATCTTCCGCGGCGATACGCACGCACTGATTCCGCTATATGCGCTTGGGGTGTTTCTCTCGTTCACGCTCTCGCAGGCGGGGATGGTGCGCCGGTGGCTGCGACTGCGCACGCCGCGGTGGCAGTTCAGCGCGGCCCTCAACGGGATCGGGGCGTGCACCACGGGAGTGGTCTTTCTCGTTCAGGCTGCGGTGAACTTCCACGATGGCTCCTGGGCGGTCCTGCTGACGATCCCGGTCGGCGTCTGGATCCTCTGGCGCATCCGAAACCACTATGAAGCAACGGCCGACGCCCTGACCATGGAAGGCCATCAGGAGTCCGGCGCGCTGCATCACACCGTGGTGGTAGTGGTGCCGGACGTGCATCGTGGAGTCATGCACGCGCTTCGGTATGCGAAGGCGATCTCCGGCGATGTCGAAGCCGTGTACGTCAACACGCAGCCGACGACCCACGAAGGCATCTACCGGCGCGTTCTCAAAGCCACCCCGGAGCCGTTGGCACCGCAACTGGAGGTCGTCTCGGAGGCGGTTGAGCGGCTGCGAGAGCGGTGGGATAGGTGGACCCCGGAGATCCCCCTGGTCGTGCTCGACTCGGAGTACCGGTCTCTGGCCGATCCCTTGCTGGAGTACCTGGACGGTTTGTCGGAACGCAAGCCCGTGGATACAATCACCGTCGTCATTCCGGAGTTCGTGCCGCAGCGATGGTGGCACCATGCGCTCCACAACCAATCGGGCCTCGCCCTGAAACGCAAATTGGGGAGCCGGGCAAACGTTGTGGTAGCAAACGTGCGGTACTTTCTGGGAGCAAGCGAAGAGTGAAAAGCCAGCAGACGTTGCCGATCCGCCACATCGTCGTGGCGTTGTCGGAGGCCTCGTGGGACGAGCAGGCGCTGCACCTCGCGGCCCGGTTCGCTCGCAGCCTGAAAGCAAAGCTCACCGTTCTCCACGTGATGCAAGTTCCGCCTCGCCGCCGCGTCGACGACGCCGACGAAAAGGCAGTTCGGCAGGCTGAAGTGCTGCTGCACCATGCAGAGGAGGTGGCCCGAGAAGAGCGCCTGCAGATTGACACCGACATTATTCAGGCGCGGGACGCGGGCGTCGGTCTGGTGGAAGCAGTGCGAGAGCTCGGCGCGGACCTGCTGATCGCGGCAGGGCACTGGGCCGCGCATCACCCGCAGCTCCCTCTCGGCGAGACCGTCACCTACCTGTTGCGGCACGCGCCTTGCCCCGTGTGGCTGGCGTGCGAACCACACCTGGAAACCGTTTCGGATGACACCACCGTGGGAACGGAGGATCTGCAGGCATGAAGGCCATCGTTGTCGGTTGCGGAAGGCTGGGCGCGATTCTCGCCTGGCGAATGGTTGAGCAAGGTCTCGAAGTGGTGGTGCTGGACCCCGACCCGGGAGCGTTCCATCGGCTCAGCGACCCAGCCCGCGTGCGAGGGATCGCCGGGAACGGCACGCACCTTCAGGTTTTGCGGGAGGCTGGTGCCGAAGAGTGCGCCGTCTTCGCTGCAGTGACCAACAGCAACCCCATCAACATCGCCGCTGCGCTGGTGGCGCGCAAGCACTTCAAGGTGCCCAAGGTACTGGTTCGCGTCAGCGATCCCGAGCGCGTAGGGCTCTACGAGCAGGAGGGATTCCACGTCGTCTGCCCCACAGACTCTGCTGCCAAGGCGGCCCTGGCGCTGGTGGCCTCCGAGCAAGTATAGCGGCCAAAGAGAGGACTTCGGCAAGTGTATGTCATCGTCTGCGGAACCGGCCAGATCGCGTACAACTTGACGGTTGACTTGACGTCTCGCGGGCACGAAGTGACGGTCGTCAGCCTTGATCCAGAGCTGTGCGAGCACGTAAAGGAACGCTGCAAGTGCAGCGCCATCGAGGGCTTCAGCTACGACCCCAAGGTCTTGGGTGACGCCGGCATTGAGCGCGCCGAGACCCTGGTGGGCTGCGAGCTGACGGACGAGGAGAACCTCGTCGTGTGTCACCTGGCCAAAGTGCTGAACCCCTCTGTGCGGACCGTGGCCCTCGTCCGCAGTCCTGAAAACGACGAAGTGTATCGGGAGATCGCGGTCGACATCCCGGTGAACGCAACGATGACCCTGGTGCTGGCCATCGAGCAGAAGGTCACCGCTGCCAACGTGATCGCCCTGGGGCATCTGCAGCGGACCAACATGGATATCATCGGCGGCGTGATCAGCGAGGGTTCCTCGCTTGCCGACAAGTCGGTGGGCGACCTGAACCTGCCACCGGGGGTGCTGCTCATCAGCATTGTGCGCGGTGAGGAACTGATCGTTCCGCACGGCGGCACCTTCCTCCGCCCCGGCGACGAGATCATCGCTCTGGCGGAGCCCAGCAAAGCGCCCGAGCTGACCAGCCAGCTTTCGCTGTGACGACGGCGTGCGACCACTCTCGTCTGTAGACGGAAAGGACCCTCCGATGCCTGACAAGATCAGAGCGCTCTGTTGGACGGATGCCTCGGGGCTGCACACGCAGCAGCGGCCCATCGCCTACGAAGAGGGAATCCACAACGCCGTGGCCGACTTCCTGAACGCTTCAGGGGACTTCGAAGCGACGGCCGTCGCCACAGCGGATGAGGTGTTCCAGTCAAACGGGCTCTCGCAGTACGAGGTCGTACTGATGTGGGCGCACGGCCGGCCGGTGAGTCTCGAAGCGCAGCACAACCTCGTCCGCCACGTGGAGGCGGGACGGCTTGGCTTTGTGGGGCTGCACAGCGTGCTGATGTTCCCCAGCTACCCGGTTCTGGTTGGACGGTTGTTGGGGCAGACCGGGCGCTACGGCTGGGAAGACGGCGTGCCGATGCGCTTCACCGTCGCCGCTCCCGAGCACCCCATTGTGGAGGGGATCGAGAGCTTCGAGCTAAGCGACGAAGCCTACTACGAGCCGTTTGGACTGGTCGAGGGCGCCGAGGTGCTGTTGACCATGGAGGTCTGCGAGACGGCGCCGCGTCGTTCGCAGCTCTACAACCACGCACTGGGCCGGTACGAGCAAGTCCAGCACCAAGTCGAGGGCGTGGTTTCCCGAGCGGCGTGGACGTACCGGGCAGGGGAGGGGAGGGTGGTCTACTTCCAGCCAGGCCACGAGACCGACCCGACGTATCGCAACCTGCTCGTGCAGCAGCTCCTCCACCGCGCGGCTCGGTGGGTAGCTCCTTCGAAGCGGGGATGAGCGGGGGTGCGGGAGGGTCTCGTTCCCGGATACCCCCTAGTTCCGGGCAGAAGCGTTGCAGTTGTCGGGTGGGGGGATTGATTGATCCCCCCACCCGCGAGGTCACCGAAGCGTGCGCATCCCAAAGCTGACAGCCCTCCTCTTCGACGTGGACGGACTCCTTGTCGACACCGAGGAGATCTACTACGGCACGTTCAACGAGACCCTCGTCGCCCACGGCGCGGGCCTGGTGCGGGAGGGATACGCGCCGTACGTCGGTCACCCCGTCGAGGACAACAGCCGCTCAGCCGCGGCGCAGTACGCGCTGAGCGTGAGCGCGGAGGCGTTCTGCGGCGAGTGGATGGGGCGCTTTGAGGACACGCTTGCCGATCCGGCGCAGATTCACCTCATGCCCGGTGTCCTCGAAGTGGTCACCCATGTCCGAACCAGGGGGTACCGCCTCGGCCTCGTCTCCAGCACGCCCAAGGAACGCATGCTGACAACCGTCCGCAACGGGCTCCTCAGTCGGTTGGACGGGGTGGCGTCCCTGGAAGAGGTGTTCTCCGCGATCCTCTCGCGCAGCGACGTAGTGAACCCCAAGCCGGCACCCGAAGCCTACCTGCTGGCCGCGCAACGGCTCGGCGTGGCACCCGAGCAATGCGCTGTCTTCGAGGACAGCGAACCGGGCGTCAGAGCGGGCAAGGCAGCGGGGATGTTCGTATTCGCCGTTCCCAACTTCTACACGTCCCACCAAGATCACAGTGCCGCCGACGTGACGCTCGGCAGCCTCGCCGAAATCCTGACCGAGGGGTACCTGTAGCGGGGAAGGGAGCCCCTTCCCCGAGGGACTCGGCCATGTTCGCGCTTCGCTTGAGCACCCCGGCGGAGGAAAACGCTGCCACCGGACGCCCGAACTTGTTCTGGAGCTGAGCGCGGGCAGTACCCCAACAAGTTGGGGCGTCCGGAGTGCATTCTCGAAGGAATCACTCATGCCCGCCCTCCGGTTGGGCATCACACCAGATGAGAACGCCGCGGTCGGTGCACTGCCGGTCTCCGCAATCTGCAATCTGCAGTCCCAGATCTGCATTCCCATAGGAGTTGCCCTTCATGAGTACGCCCGACCGTCCCAACATCCTCTTCCTTCTCACCGACGACCAAGGCCCGTGGGCGTTGGGCTGTGCGGGGAACCCGGAGATCCGCACACCCAACTTGGACCGACTCGCGGCGTCCGGTACGCGGTTTGAGAACTTCTTCGTCGCCACGCCCGTCTGCTCGCCCAGTCGCGCTACGTTGTTGACTGGGCGCATTCCGTCGCAGCATGGCGTGCACGACTGGCTGAAGGGCGGCAACACCGGCCCAGACGCCATTCGCTACCTTGAGGGCGAGGTCGCCTACACCGACCTCCTCGCGCGCAACGGCTGGACGTGCGGACTCAGCGGCAAGTGGCACCTTGGCGACAGCCAGATTCCGCAGCATGGCTTCATCGACTGGTTCAGTCATCAGTTCGGCGGCGGCCGCTACAACGACGCGCCGATGGTGCGCAACGGGCAGCTTGTGGACGAGCCGGGCTACGTCACCGACGTCATCACGGACGAAGCGCTGCGCCTGCTGGACCGCTATGCCGACCTCGCCGTCCCCTTCTACTTGGGCGTCCACTACACGGCTCCCCACAGCCCCTGGACCGGCCACCCGCAGGGCATTGTCGACTCGTACGACGACTGTCCCTTCGAGTCCTGCCCGCAAGAGCCGATCCATCCGTGGGCGAAGGCTGAGGGCTTGACCACGAGTTGCATGAACAACCGCGAGATGCTCAAGGGCTACTTCGCCGCAGTCACCGCCATGGACGCCAACGTCGGCAGGTTGCTCGATAGGCTGGAAACGCTTGGCATCCGCGACAACACCCTCGTCGTGTTTGTCAGCGACAACGGGTTTTCGTGCGGCCACCACGGCTTCTGGGGCAAGGGCAACGGCACGCTGCCCCGCAACATGTACGAGAACTCCATCAAGGTGCCGTTCATTGCCAGCCACCCCGCCGTCATTCCGGCTGGCCGCGTGACCGATGCCATGGTCAGCGCGTACGACTTCATGCCGACGCTCCTGGACTACGTCGGTCTTTCCGTGCCCACGCGCTCCAACTCTCCCGGTTGCAGCTTCCTCCCAATCCTCCGCGGCGAACCCGCTGAGGGCCGCGAGGACGTGGTACTCTTCGACGAATACGGCCCCGTCCGCATGATCCGCACCGCCCACTGGAAGTACGTCCACCGGCACGCGCACGGCCCCCACGAGCTGTTCGACCTCGTCAACGATCCCGGCGAACGTCTCAACCTGGCCGCCGACCCCGACCGCGCCGAGTTGATTCAGCAACTCCGCGGCCGAATAGACGAGTGGTTCGCCCAATACGTCGAGGGTCGCCGCGACGGGCTGCTGCAGAACGGGATGGTGCACGGGCAGGAGCGGTTCGTGGACCGATAGAGTCGGAACGAGCGGAGCGCGCTCTCGGCTCTGTCGCCTCGCCGCGAACGTTCAGGACCAAGCCAACGAACGCTGTCGGAGGGAGCCGCGCGAACCCCTACCCGCCGCTCTTCGTCCGCTCGACTGCTTCTCGCCACTGGGCCACCAGGGCGGCCCGGCTCTCGTCTGCCATCTGCGGCCGAAACACCCGGTCAACCGCTCGCAGCTCGGCAAGCTGCGCCGCGTCTTTCCACAAGCCGACGCCCAGTCCCGCCAGGAACGCGGCGCCCATGGCTGTGGTTTCCACCGACTGCGGACGGACCACAGGGACACCCAGGACGTCCGCCTGCAACTGCATGAGGAAGTTGTTGGCAGAGGCGCCGCCGTCCACCAACAACTGCCCAATACGTTGCCCCGTATCCGCCTGCATCGCGTCAATCACGTCCAGCGTCTGCAGGGCGAGGCTCTCCAGCGTTGCCCGCGCCAGATGCGCCCGGTTCGTGCCCCGCGTCAGGCCGAAGAGGCAGCCGCGTGCCTCGGCGTCCCAGTGGGGCGCGCCGAGGCCGACGAACGCCGGCACGAACACGACGCCGCCGCTGTCCGGCACGCTGCGTGCCAGTCCCTCAGTCTCCGCGGCGTCCTTGATGATCCCGAGTTCGTCGCGCAGCCATTGCACCGCTGCGCCAGCGACGAACACGCTGCCTTCCAGCGCATATGCCGGCGAACCCTCGGCGCTGCACGCCATCGTGGTCAGCAGACCGTGACGCGAGTCGGCCGGCTGCTCGCCGGTATGCATCAGTGCGAAGCAGCCCGTGCCGTAGGTGTTCTTCGCTGTGCCCGGTGCGAAGCACGCCTGCCCGAACAGCGCCGCTTGCTGGTCTCCGGCGATCCCGGCAATAGGGACGCCCTTCAGCTCAGGGATTGCGGACACGGTACCGAAGTCGGCGATGGAGGGCGTTGCGTTGGGCAGCAGGCAGCGGGGCACGTTCAGCAAGTCGAGACACCAGTCGTCCCACGCGCACGCATGGAGGTTGAGCAGCATTGTCCGTGAGGCGTTGGTGAAGTCGGTCGCGTGCACCGCGCCATCGGTCAGCTTCCAAAGCAGCCACGCGTCGATGGTGCCAAAGCGCAGTTCGCCGGCCTTCGCCCGCTCGCGAGCACCCGGGACGTTGTCCAACAGCCACTCGAGCTTCGTCCCGGAGAAGTAGGGATCGACCGTGAGCCCGGTCCGCTGGCGGATCTCCTCCGCGTGCCCCGCCGCCCTCAGTTGCTCGCAACGCTCGGCCGTCCGCCGGCATTGCCACACGATGGCGTTATGCACCGGCACCCCCGTCGCCGCCTCCCACAGGACCGCCGTCTCCCGCTGGTTCGTGAGACCAACGGCCGCTACGCGCTCCACGCCGCCCACTTGTCCAAGCACCTCGCGGACGACGCTGCGCGACACCTCCCAGATCTCCAGCGCATCGTGCTCCACCCAGCCCGGCCGCGGGTAGTGCTGGCGGAACTCGGAGTACGCGCGACCCACCACGCGGCCGCTGACGTCCACCAGCAAAGCGGTGGTTCCCGTGGTTCCTTGGTCGAGGGCGAGGACTATGTCAGGTTTCATCGGGTGTCTCTGCGGCGCCTCGTGCGGCGAGTCCTAACGACCCCACCGCGCAGCCACGACCAGCACCGCGTCGCGGGCGAAGCCGTATGCCGGGGTAATCACGCCGGCCGTGAAGGTGCGCTGAGCGCTTGGCGACCACCGAAACCCCACCGCCCAGGGCGTCCGTTGATGGACGCGGTCGTGATGCTGCGTGCCAACCTCGCCGAAGAACGTCGTCTTGTCGCCGATCCGGGCTTCGAGACCCATGAATCCGGTCACCGCGCTTTCGTTGCGGCCGTCCTCGAAGCGATCCCACCGCAAACCGAGGTGGCCCCGCAGACCCGTGGGGGTGCCGGCCGTCGGGTGCACCCCGTCGAGACTTGCGACAGCATAGGCAGCGGTATCCTTCAGGATCGAGTCGTGATAGGCGCCGAGAGCGACAGCCGGGAGCGTCGCCGTCTCCGCCTGAACCTGACGCTTGAGACCGAAGGCTAAGCCTTCGCGGTCGTTGGTCGCCCGCATGGCTTCGAGTGCGCCGTGCAGCTCTGTTCGCTCGTCGAGTCGGTACCGGCCGGCAAGACTGTACCAGTGAGTCGTCTCCGTGGCATTGCGGACGGGGAGGTAGGTCAACTGGAGGTCCTGCCCACCCTCGCCCAAGTCAGCGGTTGGGTTGAGCAACAGGCCGGTGACGCCAATCAAGTTGGGGTCGCTGGACGAGGGAACGAGGCAGACAAGCATCACCGCGCCCGCCAGACCGAGGGTCGTCGTCGTTCTCCGCATCATCATGTCTCTCCATTCTACTGAGTGACTGCCGCCGCCTCACAGTCCAGGCGGGTTCTGGGGTGCAGTGGCCGCTGGTACCTGGAAGGCAGTCGTTGCGGTGCTCACGTTGTCGGCATTGTCGGTTGCAGTAACCGTGACGGAGTAGCTCTCCGCCACTCCGTCGTTGTTGACATTGGCCGCCGCGGCATACGTCCCGGCATACGCGGTGCCTGTGCCGGCGGCCAGGGCCACCTGGGAAGCCGCACTGGTCTTCTGCCGCATTACCGTCGCCGTCACTGACTTGAGACCCGAGGGATCGGTTACGTCGGCGCTCACTGTGACGTCGCCGCCTGTCCACCGGAACCCGGCCGGAAGGGTCACCTGCGGGTTGGCGATAGTAGGTCCCTGCGTGTCGCCGGGCTGAACGCCTCCGCCGTTCCCACCGCCACCGCCACCAGTGCCACCGCCTCCTCCGCCAGTGCCACCGCCGGTAGGCGTTGTCGGTTGATCAAGCAGCACGCCGCGGCTGCCGCCGCAGCCGTACAAGCAAAGCACGCTGAAGATCAGTCCGACAGTGGTCGTGGTTCTTGTCGTCACTCGCATCGAATTCCTCCTGTCGGGTGAACCCCTCAGCGCACGCTGAAGGTCGTCAACGCCCGGCTTGCCTGGCCCTCATCGGTTCGCGCCACCAACTGCAGTGTGAATAAGCCGCGGGCCAACGCTTTGCCGCTGCGCGTGCGACCGGACCAGTGGACCGTGTTCACACCGGCGTTGGCAGCGAAGCCGTCGGCGACGACTTCTACGACCCGGCCGTTGGCCGAGCGGAGCTGCGCCGTCACGAGGGCGGGTTGTGAACTGCTGAACGTGATCGCCGCCGAACCATCGCGGTTGGGCGTCACGCGCAGGCCCGTCAGCAGCAACGCCGCGCCCGGGGAGGGATCGACCTCGACGGCCAACTGACGGGTCGCGCCTTGCGTGGCGCTGCGGAACGTGTAGTGGCTCGTCGTCCGCATGTACTGCCGTTCGCCGGTCTCCTTGTCAACCAGCGTGAGTCGGTACGCGTTGGGAACGCGAGTCAGGTCGCTCCACTGGAGCACCACGTCTTCATTCGGTACGTCGGTCTCGACCAGCAGGTCCCACGCGGCCCGACCGTCCAGCGGCGAGCGGAAGTCGACGCCCAGCCGCTGACCGGGCGCGCCCGGTGAGACGAAGGACAGATCGACATACGGCGACACCGGAGGGGGGCTACCGATCTGAAGAGATCCCGAACCGCTCGAACCGCTGCGGCTGGCTGGACGCACGCCCAGGAAGTTGTAGGTGTCTTTGGTTGAGCCGCACGAGACCTCCAGCCGGAAGTCCCAGTCGTCCGGCGAGGCCTGGCGAGCGCGGCCGGTGCTGCGGGCCGCGGCGGCGGCACGCGTGACCGGGGGGATCGTGAGCGTGAGGTTGTCGCTGCTGCCCTGCAACCAGAATGCCTCGTGGGCACCAATGGCGCCGCGCGCTTCGGGCACTACGCTCTGGTCGTAGACGAGCACATACTGGCTGCCATCCCAGGTCCACGCGTAGTCGGCCAACAGCCCCGCCGACTGAGCCTGCGCCAGTGTCCCGGCGTCGAGCCCGCTCTGCTGGACGGTGAGGTCGGTCAGGCTCCACGGCAACGCCGTGCCGCGCGGATTGCCCAGTAACGTCCAGCCGTTGGCCACCGGGGCGGTGAACGGCTGATCGGGGTCGATCCCGCGACCGGCCGTCAGCCGCAGTTGTGTTGCCGCGCCGAACTTGCCCCAATAGCCCTTGCCGGCTTCGAAGGTGACATTGGTGCCGTCGTAGAGCACATACCCGCCGGCCCCGTTGTCTGCAGCCGGGTCCCAAGCCGCCACTTTCACCTGCGCCGCGGGAACGTTCAACACGGCCGCCGGATCGCCCTCGGTAAGTTGCACCGGCAATGTGAACATCCGCAACCCCGACTGCAAATCCACGGCGCTGAGGAGCACGGACACAGCGTCGTCGGTTTCCGTAGCCGCCTGATCAGCCAACGCCACATCCACTGCAGCCGTGTTGGCCAGATCAAGGGCGGCGGGACTCAACGGCGCGTTCGCCACCTTGAACGTCAGCTTCACCAGCGTGCCCTCAGTGCTCAAGCCCTGCGCGTGTAGAAACCCGAAGGTCAACTTGCCGGTGGTCGAAGGGAACGTCTCCGGGTTGGAGGCGAACAGCCCTTGGGACGCCAGGACGCCCGTAGCGTCTACGCCCGTCAATGACAGCGACGTGCCGTCATAGCTCACGTCGAACAGCAGCCCGCCCAAGCTGGCGACGTTGGTCAGATTGACGTCCACCGTCACGGTCGAGCCGGCCGCCACTTCCTTCGGAGCGGAGACAGCGATCTGCAGTCCCTGTGCCTGCGCCAGACTCGCACTCAACGCACAGAAGAACGCCAAATGAGCTCTGCGGGGCTTCGCACCCCTGTTAGTGGAAACGCCGTTGTCGTCCATGGTCTACTTCTCCTCTTCGTGGCTGAGTGTCTACCCACCGGTCAGTATCCGCCGGCATTCGGCTGAGTGCTGATCCTCAGCAATAGCGTCAGCGCCGATTGACGGGTACCCGTCGCCATCATCAAGTACGACCCCTGCTCGCCGGCAATGCCGGTGACGAGTGCGGCGCGGCCCACGGTCTCTGGAACCTGAGTACTTGTCATGGGGCGGCGGTTAGCAGCGTTGTCCTCGAGGTGTTACCCGTATCGCGGTCGGTGAACGTCGCGTAGTAGTCGGCTTCGCGCAAGGGGTGTTGGGAGTCAAAGACGACGGCGTTCCGCGACTGCCCCGGGGCGAGCTGATCGATGACGAACGGGCCCGGCTCTACAAACGCCGCCAAGTCGAACTGCAGTGCGTTGCCGGAAGCATGGGAGTAGACCTCGACGATGCCCCGGCCGGGTGCAGCGCCGCTGACGCGGCCGTGAGCAAGATCGACGTCGCTCACTGTAGCCGGCTGAACGGCTGCGTTTCCGCCGTCGACCACCACAAAGAGCAGCGCTCCCGGCAGCGCGAGAGTATTCCGCAAGAACGTGTTGCCGAACGTGGCACCGCCCGAAACGGAGACGGGGCTGCCCTGGTTGCGGAGGATGACGTTGCCGTGGGCAGGATTCCCTTCACCCGGTCGAATGCCGGCACCTACCACGGTCGCCTGCGCTCCTTCTCGCATCGTCACGCCGTTGTCTTCGTTCCCTCCGGAGAGTCCGATCAGGTTGCCGAGCACGCGGTTGCCGACGACGCCGACGCCAGCCAAGTGGATGCCGTCGCCCTTGTTGGCGCAGATCAGGTTGCCCGCACCGAGGGCCGGTAGCGGCGGCGACGACTGGTCCAGCCATGTCTCGTTCGGCGGCACGGGGCGGGCCCCACCAATAGTGTTGTGGTGCGCTCCGCCGGTGACCAACACGCCGTGGGAGCCGTTGCCAAAGACGTCGCTGCCGACGGCGTTCGTGCCGATGAAGTTGCCCTCGAGGCGGTTGCCGGTGGCATTGGGCCCGGTGATTCGGATGCCCTGCTCATGATTGCTCAGGATGACGTTGCCACCGCCCGCCTGACTGCCGATCACGTTGTCCGGCGCGTCGTCGACCACGATGCCGCTGCCCCAGTTTGTGACGGCCTGCCACCATTGGGCGCCAATGCGGTTGGAGACCAGGACGTTGCCGCGCGTGGCGACCCCGGCGATCCGCACGCCATCGCCGCCGTTGAGGCTAATCTCGTTCGCCTCGACCAGATTGTTCTGTGCGCCCTCGGTCAGTAGCAGACCGGGGCCGCTGGAAGGGATGTCGTCGCCGCCGAAACCGCCATGCAATACATTGCGGCTGATCCGGTTGCCGCGAGTATCCGCTCCGCCGAGGTGGACACCGCCCAACGTCTGCCGCGACACTTGGCAGTCGCTCACCTCGTTCTCCTGGGCGCCGTTGACGATCTCAGTTCCATAACGGGCGTTGGCCCCGGTCACGAAGGCCGAGTTGCTGTTGCCAAACGAACACTCCCGGACTGTGTTGCCTCGCGTGTTCGCCCCCTCGATCAGCAGGCCGCTGCCCTGGTTCTTGAGAGCGAACACACCGGTCACCGAATTATCGTGGCAGCCACCGCTCAAGGCGATTCCGGGTCCCAAGTTGTCTCGGAAGAGCCCTCCCTGCACCACAGTCTCGGTGGTCTGGGTGCCGTCGATGACGAGGCCTTGCCCGCATTGCGAGATGTCGAGGGCTTCGAGGATCGTGCCGTTGGCGCCATCAGCGACCCGGACCCCTGCGCCGGCCGCGCCCTGGATGAGGCAGCCGGCATCGGGACTGCCGAGATGGTTGCCGTACGTTTCGGCGCCAGCGATGGACACCCCGTCGGCCCGGGAGTCGTGCACCTCGGCGACCACAGTGGTCCGCGTCGCGCCGTCCTCGATCCGCAGGTCGTCGTTGGCGTTGGCGGTCAGCTTCACGTTGACCGTGTTCTCGTCCGTGTCGGCGCCCGTAACCAGCACCCCGTGACCGTTGTTGTAGCCGCAATAGCCGGCGATGGAGTTGTTGTTCGCCCCGCCGGCGACAACGATGCCGTCGGCATTCGGTCCCAGTCGCTGATCCCGAGAATCGATGCCCACCTCGTTGCCGGTCAGTACGTTGTCCGCCGTCTGCTGATCCGTGAGCAGAATTCCAACTCCGGCGTTGCTGAAGATTCGGTTCTCCTGGATCTGGTTGAGCGTCGCGCCAGCGGAGAGCAGCACGCCGCGGCCGGTATTGGACTCGAGGGAGCAGTTCATGACGGTGTTGTCATGCGCCCCACCGGCCAGCGCGATGGCGTTCTCCGAAGTGCCGGTGATCTTCATGGAGGCCAGGCTGTTGCCGTGGGCGCCGCCTTCGATCCGGACGCCCTGAGCGCCCTGCCGAATGGAGACTTCGAACACCAAATTGTCATTGCCCGTGACGCGGATGCCGGTGCCGTCGGCTGGCAAGGTGAGGTCCACCGACCGCACCTGGTTCCGGTCGCCCGTGATCTCAACAGCCGGACCGGTTGCCTGGAGTGTCCACACGCTTCCGCTGACTGTGTTGCCATTCCCGGCGAGCCGAAACAAGGGGCCGGTCTGCGCCGCCAAGGGGTTCCCGATGCCAATCACGTCCCCGTCAGTATCCAGCGCCAACGGACCTTGCGACAGCACCACCACGGGGGGCGGGAGCGACGGATCGCCGCCGTGGACCCCGTCAATCGCGTCCGCGAACGCGGCGCCAGCGAACACGGGCCGATTCGGATCCACGCTCACTCCATCGTACAGCCACCGCAGCTCCCCCGCGGGGATGTTGTCGTTCGGTTGGCGATCGATGCTCAGCGCGCCCACGGACAGCTTCCCGGTGGCCAGCATGACCGCTTCGCGGAGCGTGAGGTCATCGTCTCGCGCGTTGCCATCGGCCGTGGTGGAGACGGTGATGAACGCGCCTGGCAGCGGTCCCTCGCCGCGGACGGCCAACGCGACTGAACGGCGTGCCGTGGCGCCCATGGCGTCCAGGTACTGCACGGTGAACGAGTGGAACCCGACGGCCGTTGTCGAACCCCACAAATAGCCCGTGTCGCGATCCAGGGTCAGCCCCGGAGGAAGGGTGGTGCCGTCCACAACCGTCCAGCCGTTCTTCGGACCGTAGCCAAACGGGTTGGTCTCGGAGGGCGCATTGCGGTTATAGGCCGCGCCGTTCCGCAGCTTGAAGGTGTAGTCGTAGAACACGTCGGCTTGAGCGGGTGGAAGCTGCCCCGCCGACGGCGCCGCGGGCAGCAGTCCACTGATGACCGGTTTGAAGGCGCCCAGCGCCCCCAGTGGACTCAAGCGGGCGAACTCGATTCCGTCGCATACCCCGTCGCCGTCGCTGTCCACGTTAGTCGGGTCGGTTGCCAACTCGCGCTCACGGGCGTCCAAGACCCCGTCCTGATCCGTATCGGCGCTACCGAAGCGCCCGAACTGTGGGTCGGCAAGTCTCAGGCGGAGCGCGATCAGGCCGATACTCGCGGCCGAGGTCAAGCACTCGTGGACCTCGGGCAACGTCTCGACGTGCGAGAAACAGGCGATCAGGGCCGTGGTGAAGGCGGATCGCTCGAACCCGTTTCCCTTGATCGGCGAAACGCCAGTGAACCGAATGCCTGTGGAGCTGTCGCTCGCCTTGTTCGTTGCGGTGAGGACCGTCACCTGAGGCGTGAGACCCTTCTTGTCGGTGTCATGGAGTATATCGAAGAGGACCCCAGCATCACAACACGCTTCCACGATCAGGTACTTCGCCGGGGAGGCGATGAGCTCAAGGCCCTCGCGGAGAAGACCCGGTTGAACGGCGTTGCCGGGCTTGCTCGTGCCAACACTCCCCCCCCTGCCGTGCCCCAACAGCATAACCACGAGCACGTCGCACGGGCGAACCCGCGCCCGCAGGTCCGCCAGCGCTTTGTAGACCGCGTCCGCCGCCAAACTCTCCTGATTGATCAGGGTCACCGAGAAGAGAGCCTGCCGCAACACGTCGTACATGTCGAACGCGGATTCCTGAAGCTCATCCACCTCCGGGCTCAGGCACGCCACCACCGCGTACCGGCGCGGCACGCCGGTGCAGTCGCAGGCCGTCTTCAGCGGAGGGAACATGTGGGGGATCGGCGGGATGTCTCCCGGATCAATCGAGCGGGTAGGGACCCCAGCGTTCTCCGCGCGCGAAACGACGTTCACCCACCCATTCTGTGCGTTCTCCCCGATAAACACAGCGTCCGGCGGGCCCTCAGGACCGAAAGAGTGATTCCACAGGCTCTGACCGTTGAGCATGGGATACCAGCTATGGCGGGTCTGGGAGACGATCTCGCCGGTACGGCAGTCGACCAACACATAGAGGGCGGGGTGTACCCACAGCCCCCAAGGCGCCTCATCGACCATGAAGAACCAGCAGGGGGAAGGCGCTGAGACCTGGCGAGACTCGGAGCGGGCCGCTGGGAGGAACTCGGCCGGCGACACCACGTCGCCGGCGTCCAACGGCTGCTGGAGGCCGTACACGACAGCGTCGTCCTTGCTGTCCAGCTTGTCCAGGATCTCGGTGGTAACGAGGGCAACCGCCTGCTCCCGCGTGACTGCCGGCTCGTCGGCTGCAAGCAGAGCCACGGAAGCGGTCGCTGTCACGTGCTCGGCACTGAGACTGCGCGCGCGAACCGTGACGACCGGCGGCTCGGGAAGCTGTGCGGGAGCGGTGTAGAGCCCCTCGGCACTGACGGTGCCAAGATCCGCGTCGGACGCACCTTCGAGGCTCCACGTCACGCCGCTGCCGTCGGGAGAGAATGCCGTGAATTGCTGCTCAGCGCCGACCGCCACATTCGCCCGGTCCGGGGTCACTGAAAACACGGCGCGCCCCCGCAAGACATCCAGTCGCATCAGCCCGACCACATACCGCAGAAGCTGCTGAGCATCGGTGCGGGACGCCTCACCATCGCCCACCGTTCGGCCTTCCGCCCCCGGATTGGGGAACACGTCACCAGCGTCGCGCTGTTCCGGCGTGCCGGTTTGCGCCCCGTCCACAATGCGGAACAACTGCAGCGCATCGCGGAGATCGACAGCGCCATCGCCGTTCACGTCGCCTTTCAGTCCTTGCGCCCACGCCCACGAGCCTGCCGCGACTGCCGCGGCGACAATGAGCGCTGCCGACAGCGCCCGTCGTCGACGCCGCCCTCTGCGTCGCATTACGTCCGTAGTCTGGGACCTTGCATGATGGTTCTCCACATGCATGAGTGCTGTTCCTTCCCGGTTCGCGAACTGCCTCACCAACAGTGGGCTGTACGCTCTCTTCGCTCAACGAGGTCTCCACCTCGGGCAGAGGCATTTCCGCAGAGAGGCGACCGCCCGCGCTTCACACCGGTCGGTGATCGCTGCCGAGTCGTTGCGGCCGCCGGTCTACTGTCTCCCTCCATTCGGCTGGAAGTTCAGCCCCAACGTCACGGTGAGACGGCGGACGAAGCTGCCATCGTCGCGCATCAGGAACAGCTCCCGATCTTGCTCGCGGTCGCTGGCGAAGAGGATTTGGCCGTCGGGCAGCCAGGCGGGGTCGGTGTCGGTGGCGGGCTCGTCGGTGAGTCGCTTGACTCCGCTGCCGTCGGCGTTCATGGCGTAGATCTCCGGGTTGCCGTCGCGGTCCCTGACGAAGAGGAGCTTGTCTCCAGTGTCGTTCCAGGCGGGCTCGTCGTCGTTGCTGGGGCTCTGGGTCAGATTCGCTACGACAGCGCCGTTGGCGACGTTAAGCAGGAAGATATCGGCGTTGGTCTGCCCGCTCTGGCGGAAGAAGCCAGTCTGCGCGGGGTCGGTCCACGGTCCTGAGGTGAAGGCGATCTTCGTGCCGTCGGGCGACCAAGTTGGGTGAAGATTAGCCAGAGTGTTGTCGGTTTGGGTGAGTTGGGTTTGCTGGGTTCCGTCGTAGTACATGACGAAGAGCTCTGGGTTGCCGTCGCGCGTCGAGACGAACGCCAGGCGGTTGCCGTCGGGCGACCACGAGGGCTGGAAGTCGTCGCCGGCCGCCGTGGTGAGCCGCGTCGGGTCGTTGGCGCCGTTGGCGCCCATGGTGTAGATGTCCAGATCGCCGTCGCGAGACGAGGCGAACGCGACGGTTCGGAAATTGGGCGACAGAGCGGGATCCTGATCGGTTGCCTGGTGTTGGGTGAGGCGGACCGCGGTGGGGCTGAACACCGACCGGCGGAGGTAGACTTCGCGGTTGCCATCGCGGGTGCTGGTGAAGACCATGGGCGTCACCGGAGGGTTGGTGGTTTCGGGATCGGCGAGGACGGGCGTGGAGAAGGCGGAGGTGTTCCCGTCAGCGTCCGTGATCGTCGCAGTGAGCATTGGCGCTCGCGGCCGGGGAGCGTTGAGCGTCCACTTGCCGTTGAAGACAGGGGCGCTCCCGACAAAGATCTCGCCCTGCGCCCCGCGATCACCATAGACCTGCACAATGCCTCGGGGCACGCTTGCGGGCGCAGTTCCCTTGATCACCGTCGGCAGTACCGTGGTGATGGTTGGCACCGAGGGGTTGGCGGTCTGGATGCCGCCCTTCTCGTTGTCGTAGATTGAGCCCTGGAGGACGCTGTTTTTGCCCGTGCCGGCCCCCAGGTCGATCCCCACAGCCCCGACACAGCGCGTCACGGTGTTCCCCGTCAAGCGATGGCCATTGGCGCCGCCCGCGATGATGATGCCTGCGCCGCGCTGTCCCAGGATCTGGCCCCCGGCAGCCAGACCGAACACGTTGTTCTCGACGCTGGCGCCACTGGTACCCGCGCCGGTCAGCAACAGTCCGCCCTTGTTGTCAGCCAACCGGTTCTCCTTCACCACGGCGTTGGGGCAATCGGTCAGGCGGATGCCTTCGGCTCCATTGCCAACCGGCCGCGTCCCCTTGGCCGAAAGCCCGACCAGGTTACCACTGATCTGAGCTGAGGAGACGCGCGTCAGGTCGATCCCAGGACCGCCGTTCCCAGAAATGCGGTTGCCGGTGCTCTGCCCGAGGCGCAGGCCGTCGATGGCCCCAGCCGCTTCGACGCCCGCGCCGCCAGCGGTGCCGACCGACAGCGACTTGTCGCCGCTGAGACTGAGCCCGAGGAAATTGCCGTCGATTGTCACGTCGGAAATGTCCGGGCCGAGCAGTCGCACACACGGTCCGCCGTGTCCGGACACCACATTGCCGGACTCCACGCCGACACGCCCGCCGGAACCGGGTAGCCCGTGACCGCCAATCACGACACGGCGCCAACCGCTTTCCACGACGATGCCAGCCTGCTGCCAGCTCGACCAGTCGTTCCCGGTGGCATCGGTGCCGATGAGGTTTCCGGCTACTACCGCGTTGCCGGGAAGGGGAGCAGTGGGTGCCGGTCCCTTGAGCAGGTGAACGCCGAACTGGTGGTTGCTGGCGATCCGGTTGGCCATGGTCTCTGCGCCGCCGAGGGTAGTGCTGAGTGCGGAAGTCGCAACCTGAACGCCGTCCCCAGTGTTGTTGGTGATCTCGCAGAGGCGAACCGTGGTGTTGCTGGTGTTGGGTCCCTCGATGGCGACACCGTTGACGCCGTTCCAGTTGAGGTGTTGGGCGAGCACGGCAACCCGGGTGCAGCCGGACTCGACGCGAACACCGTCCTGTTTGTTCTGTTCCACGCTGCCATGGGGAGTTTGCCCCGCTGCGACCGTGGGCACGAAGCTGGCATCAGCGGCGAGGCGGATGTCTGAGCTGTTGCGGATGACGATTCCGGAACCGTTGTTTCGGGACGATTCTACGCCTTGGAGCGAGCAGTTGGTTGCGTGATCCAGCAGAACTCCGTCGGTACCGCTGTCGGTCGCACTTCCGCCGGCAACGATGGCGCCGGTTGTGTTGGCCAGCAGGCGGATGCCCTCACGTCCTGAAAGCTGGACGCTATTGCCGCGAAGGGTCACGTCCTTGGCACCGACCGATTCTATGCCAGTGTCGCTGACGATCCGCCGCTGCGCTGCGGTGGTCATCGTGCAGGGGACGGTGTTGTTCTCGAACGACACAAACTGCCCGGGCGTCTCAATCCGCGCGCCGGCCAGGACATTGCCGCCAAGGTCGTTCCCGGTCGCCCACACACCGTCTTCCCTCGCTTGTGCCGCGGCGGAGACCAGGACACCGTATTCTTCGTTGGTCCAGATGAAGTTGTGCTCGAGGCGCGTGCGCAGTGGGTCACCGGCCGCGGAGTGCAGCACTGCCACGCCGCTCTTGCCGTTCAGCTCAATGCGAACTCCATAGAGCTGCGAGTCGTAGCAGTTGCCTTCGATGAGAATGCCGTGTGCTTTGTTCTCGCCGACGTACTGAGGGTGGTTCGTGCCGGTGCGCTGCTTCCACCGGGTGCCAGTGGCGCCACCCGCAATCGTGAGCCCGTTCCCGCCATTGCGCAAGCACGTCCCCCAGTAGATCCGCGTGTCGGCTGTCGGTTGAGACGGAGCAGACTGTCGCGTCGCAGTTCCACCCACAATCCGGATGCCATCGCCGAGGTTATCGCGGGCGTCCACAAGTTCGAAGGAGGTACGCTGCGGTCCGGCCTCGACCAGGACGCCGTGAGCGGCCGACTGTTCAACGCGCAACTCACTGAAGGTGGCGTCGGTGTTCCGGTAGCCGAGTTCAGTGTCGACCACCTTGTCTCCATGTACCCAGACGCCGACTCCCGACACGGGCAGCCCCATGGTGGAGGTTGATTTGAGGATGTGCGCCCCCACGCGATTGCCACGCGAATCCCCGGTGATTTCGACGCCGACACCACAGGATTCGATGCGCCCGCCGATGCTGTTGAAGGAACCGTCTTGCACCTTCACCGCCACGAGACAATTGGCCATCTTACCGAAGACACCACCGAGCCAGTTGTAGTTGCCCGCCACCTCGATGGCAGCGTGGGGACAGTTGGTGACATCCAAGCCCACCCCATTCCCATCAGAGGTCACTCGCAACGCCGGCCCCGTGCACTGAGAGGCATCCACCGCGCCACCAATCGTGTCGTAGCCGGCGTCCAACGGCGGCAGCGATCCGGTCAGCGTGGGCGTACCGACGCCACCGCTGAACGTTACCGTGTCCCGAGCCGCGGGGCCTGGCGGGTAGTGGATTTTCCAGACATTGTTGCCGTCGAACTGCCCAGGCTGGATTCGCTGCGCTTCGTTGTCGGTGAGCGGCGAACCGCCCCGCTGTCGCACCAGACCGGCCACGCCTTGGGTTGCAAGGAGGATTGCTTCCCGCAACGACAGGTCGTTGTCCGCCGCAACCGAATCGGCAGCCGTCGTTACGTAGATTGTACTTCCACGTCCGAACACCCCCTCGCGAAGAGTGAACTGCCCTGTCAGTGGGAAGTCACCCGCGCGGGTAGAGACGCGCACATCCACCGTGCGATCAAGTTCTCCGCTCTTGAGCATCAACGGCTCTTCGACAACCAGACTCGTGGGCGATATCGAACGTACTAGTCCCTCCGCCTCTTTGGTGTCCCCGGTGAACTTGAAGAATACCCGGGTCTCGCCCTCGGCGACACCCAGGTTCCTCCCTGCCAGTATGAGGGGCGTGCCGCCCGGACCGGCTGGGGGCGACAGCCCCGTCAGGGTCGGGGAATCGA
>Ga0210056_1000093_pt1 | contig 58228 bp, 60 predicted proteins | sample CryGeyCG2014_080_2_FD_183965 | JGI IMG/M metagenome (GOLD analysis project Ga0210056, IMG submission 183965) | Groundwater microbial communities from aquifer - Crystal Geyser CG07_land_8/20/14_0.80 (SPAdes) (version 2) | ecosystem: Environmental > Aquatic > Deep subsurface > Groundwater | place...
CGCCAAACAGCTTCATTCCCAGCCTTTTTGACTGGGAATCGCGATTGCCTTTAACTGTTTTTTGTGCCTTAGTATGAGCCATTAAATCTTAATAATTTTTAACGTTGTCAACTGCGGTCTGAATCCTTTTACTCTTCTATATCTTACTTTAGCCTTAAATCTAGCCACCCTAATCTTATCTCCTTTTAGATGAGAAACTACTTCTGCCTGGACTTTTTTAGTCAAATCAGGCGTTCCTAAATCAACTGACTTTCCTTCGTCATCAAATCTCGCTAAGGTTTCTAATTCAATTTTATCCTTTTCCTTAGTTTCTAATCTATCAACAGTAATTAAATCTCCTTCTTTAACTAAATATTGTTTTCCACCGGTCCTAACAACTCCATATCTAAACATAGACTTAAATTATAGCGAAAAATTTTAAGGAAGCAATGCCAATCCTATCATAAAAGTCGCGATTGAAGAACCACCATAAGAAATTAACGGTAAAGAAACGCCGGCAATGGGTAAAAGTCCCATATTCATACCAATATTGACAATCGTTTGAAAAATAAGATAACTCAATAATCCTAGACAATAGAAAAAATCCATTCTTCCTTCTTTATCTTTTTGAAAAAAATAATTAATCACTTTTTTAGCAATAGCAAAAATAATCAATCCATAAAATAAAATGACGAAGAATCCACCCAGGAAACCGAACTGCTCCGCCAGTGAAGCAAAGGCGAAATCAGTGGTATTCTCCGGCAAAAAATAAAGACGCGACTGTGTCCCCAATCCTAATCCTCGGCCAAAAAACTTTCCGCTGCCGATAGTAATCATCGCCTGAATCATATTGTAGGCTGTTCCGGCTGTATCTAGATGAGGATTAAAAAAACTAAAAAAACGCGCCTTCTGGTAGTCTTTTAAAATAAAAAATATCAAGGGAATAAATATTAAAGTAATAACAGCTAAATAACCAATATTTTTCTTATAGTTATCAGTAAAAATAATCATTATTAAATAGATAAAGAAAAAAATAGCGGCGTTTCCTAAATCAGGTTGTTTGAAAATAATAATCGCTGGAATAATAAAATACAAAAAACTTTTGGAAAACTTTAAAAAAATATTTTCCACCAGCTTTTTTTGGGAAAAGAAGTCAGCCAAAAAAAGAATAAAAAATATTTTCAGAAATTCTGAAGCTTGAAAATTAAATAGATAAAAACTTAGCCATCTTTTTGAACCTTTTACTTCAATACCAATAACAAAAGTCACGATCAACAAACCAATTAATAAAAAATAAAAAAAACGGTTATTAAAGAAAAAAAAATGACCGCTAACCTTATACTTGATAATGAAATATATCAAAAAACCAATGCTAAAAAAGATTAACTGATTAAAAAAAAGATTGATATTAATCCCAAGAAGGTTAAATAAACTAAAAACCGAAAGAAGAATCGTTGGAATAATAATCATTTTTCAACTTTAACTTCATTGGATAAAATTATTTTTTTTGCTAAGACTTTTCGTTTGATGAAATCTGTCTCTTTGACAAACTTTTGAGGAAGAGTGAGGACAATTTCATTATCTGGTTTTAATCCTAACTCTTTTCTCATTTTCTGAATACTCCTAATTAATTCTCGTAACTCTCCTTCATAACTTAACTGTTCAGCCGTAATTCTCACCTCTTTTTTGGGATATTTAATTTTTTTATTAAGAGCAATATTTTTGACATTAAGTTCATCTAAAACCAACTGCCAACTAGAAGGAGAAATTCTTTCATAACTGCCAGCTAACTTTAACTCTAATTTAGCTAAAGGAACCCTCACTTTAACCCTCATCTCTTTTCTTTTCCCATGACCAGCTTCAACGACTTTTCTCGTCGACTCCATTTCTTCTTTCAATTTTTCATTTTTAATTTTTAATTTTTCATTTATCTTTGGCCAGCTTTCCAAATGGACAGATTCTTTTCCGGTTAAGTTCACATATATCTCCTCGCTTATAAAAGGTATAAACGGAGAAAGAACAATTGATAGGTTAACCAAAACATAATATAAAATCGAATAAAAATTTTCTTTATCTCTTTTATCATCACTGTTAACCCAAACCCGATCGCGGCTCCGTCTGATATACCAGGTTGACAGATCAGAAACAAACTTTTCAATTTCCAAAGCGGCATTTTGAGCGTTATATTCTCTAAGATTTTTTTCAACCAATAAAATTAAATTCGTAAACCTGCTTAAAATCCATCTGTCCAGGACACCCTTAGGGTGGCCTTTATGTTTCTGGCCACCCTGAGGGTGTACAGACCATTTATCTAAACTTGCGTATTCCACGAAGAACTTATACACATTCCACAACATCAAATAAAACTTGCGTCTGACCTCATCAGCTTTCTTATACCCGAAAAGAAGATTCTCAGCCGGATTTTGTCGAACAAACATCCATCTCATCACATCAACCCCGATCTTTTCCGCTCCCTCATTAAACTCAATCGCATTACCCCAGCTTTTGTGCATTGGTCGTCCATCCTCGCCTAATAAAGTACCAAAGCCTAATACTCTTTCAAAAGGCGGTTCGTTTTCCAAGACAGTTGATTCAGCTATCAGGGCATAGAACCAGTTTTTAAACTGACCGGGAAAGCTCTCGGTGATAAAATCAGCGGGAAACCATTTTCTCCATTCTCTTTTATCTTTTAAATATAACGGTTCGCCTCGGTTATTTTCGGTAATCGTTGAATAAGCTACAATGCCAGCATCAAGCCAAGGATTGCCAACATCATCGATTCTGGAGACAGGCTTACCGCAACTTTTGCATTTTATCTTCACCTCGTCGATATAAGGTTTATGAGGAGTATGGCTAACGAACTTCTCCCAACCATCAATCGCTCTTTTCTCAAGCTCTTCTTTACTACCAATCACCCCAAACCTCCCACATCTCCCACACTCATAAATCGGCAAGGCTAACCCCCAGTAACGGTTCTTTTTGGAAATCAGCCAGTCATGCATATTCTTTAACCAATCAAGCTCTCTTCCCAAGCCAAACTCCGGCAACCATTTAATTTTCTTCGCCACCTTAATCATTCTTTCTCTTAATGTTTTTGTATTCAACTTTTGACTTTTGACTTTTGACTTTTGACTTCGCAATGGACTCCTGTCCATTGCGATATACCACTCATCTTCCACCTTCCATACCAATTCTGTCTTACACCGCCAGCAAGCCGGATAACGGTGTTTATATTTTTCAATCTTGAAGACATATCCTTTTTCTTGAAGATAGTCTAAAATCAATCGGGGATTTTTCTTAGCGTTTTTTCCACTTAAAAATCCAAGATCAGGCAAATAGTCAGCATTGTCTTCAATCACCGGAATCATCGGTAGGCCCAGTTTTTTTCCCATTTTGAAATCTTCAGTTCCCGCCGAGACGGCCGTATGGACCATACCGGTTCCCTCTGTAGTCGTTACCGGCAGAATATTCTGGTCAGTGCTAAAAACAGTATGAAAGTTTTTTGGATTTTCTTCAGCGACTTTTTTAACGGCTGGCAGATCGTCAAAAGGACCTGAATAACGTAGACCAACTAATTCTTTTCCTTTTACGGTTTTGATTATTCTTTTATATTCGTTTTTAAAAACTTTTTTTATAAGATCTTCAGCTATCCAAAATAACTCCCCGCTTACCCCTTCTACCAATGAGTAGTTAAAGTTTTTGTCTATAGCAACGGCGATATTGGCGGGGATTGTCCAGGGAGTAGTCGTCCAAATTAGCAGATATTCATTCTTTCGACCGAGTATAGGAAGAGCAAAATAAACCGAATCGTGGGTAATCTCTTTATAATCTTCCGTCAACATTTCATGCTGGGAAATAGCGGTTTCGCATCTCGGACACCAAGGCACTGATTCTCTGCCTTTATATATCCAGCCGTTTTCAAAACAAACTTTAAGAAAACGCCAGATCATATAGTTGTTTTCGTCACTCATCGTGTAATAAGAGTGATCCCAATCAGCAAAATAACCTAATCTTTTTGACTGTTCGGTCTGGACTGCGGAAAACTTCATCACGCGGTCTTTACAGAGTTGAACGAATTTGGCGATGGAAGCTTTTTTATCACCAGGAACTAAATTTTCAATGTCTTTTTTTGTTTTCAGTCCCAACTCTTTTTCCACCTCAACCTCAACCCACAGTCCCTGGCAGTCAAAGCCGTTTTGAAATCTTTGCCTATAACCTAATAAGTTAAAAAATCTCGGCCAAAGATCTTTGTATGTCCGGCCCCAAGCGTGATGAACTCCCATGGGATTATTAGCAGTAATCGGCCCGTCCAAAAAAGAGAAGTATTTTTTACTTTTTTTATTTTTGTTTAAATATTTTTTAACGATTCCTTTTTCATCCCAATGTTTCAACCATTTCTTTTCCATTTTAGGAAAGTTTTCATTTGAAGCAACATTTTTAAACATAGATAAATATTATAATACGAAAATTATAAAATTCGGTAGCGGGTGCTTCTTCCCATACCAATCCGCTCGATCTTTTTAATACTAATGAGTTTTTCTAATACTTGATTAACAGTAGGTCGCGCTACTTTTGTATTTTCGGCAATATCCCCGGGTGTTGCTTCTTTAACCTTTTGTAAATATTCCAAAACAGATAGTTGCTTCCCGGACAAAGTTTTTTCCACATTGTCAGCATTAAGCAGTTCAACTGCCTGTTTTGACTGGTCTAAAATAATATTTAAGAAAAATGTTAACCAAGGTACAATATCAGCCTTTTCAGACTTAAATGCCTGCCCTGAGCTAAGTTGAAGGGTAATTTGTGTTTTTCTCAAAGCAACATAATATTCCTGTTTTTTTTCTTCAACTAATTTCTCATGGGAAATATAGGGCATATAAAGATAGCCTGCCTGAAGCATTAATAAATTAGTTAAGATTCGGGATATTCTACCGTTGCCATCTCGAAAAGGATGAATCTTCAAAAATTCAACCACAAAATTAGCGATTATTAGCAATGGATGATATTTTTGTTCTTTAATCGCTTTAATTGTCCATTCGACTAATTCCTGCATTTTGATCGGAGTTAAATAAACCGGTGTCGTGTCAAAAATGGTGCCCACAATATTGCCTTTGGCGTCAACCATTTGGACTTTATTTTCCGTTGCTTTATACTGTCCCCGATGAAAAGTGTCTTTTTCTACATATTTGAGGATTTCCTGGTGAAAATGCTTGATGGTGCCTTCATTGAGCTTAATCGACTGCCAGGAGTCAAAGACGTTTTTTAAGAGCTCAAAATAGCCTTTTACTTCCTGGACATCGCGGTCCTTAAATTTTTGCATAGAAATACCCCTCATTAAGTCTTCTACATCAGAATCAGTCAATTTAGCTCCTTCTATACGGGTAGAGGCACCGGTTGAAGTAATAAGCACCGATTGTTTAAGCCTACTGAGTATTTGCGGGTGTAAATTAGCTCCAGCCATCCACCGGCCTTTCAACTCGTCAATCGAACCTATAAGCGTAAGAATATTGGCCGGAAGCGATTCCAACCTTTGGTCAAATCTAGTTATATCTGTCATAGGTTATATACTCGGAACGTTGAAAACTTACTTTTAACCTGTTTTCTTACGTTCTTAAACTGACTATATAAGATTATATTAGATTATATAAGATTAGTCAACTACTGGTTACAAAAATAAATATTTTCTTTTCATCAAGATCTTTCACGGTTATTAATAGTATAGCAATAATATTCACAACATCTAATTTACAATTGCTGTTACAACAAGATTTGGTCTTTTTGATTGGGACACTGAAATGCGCAAGTCAGGTTTTAACAAAACCGTTGCACTTAATGATTGAACCTAAGGTATTTTATTTGATTTGAAGGTAGTCTTACTTCTTCCTTAGGAAAGCAGGGATGTCAAATTCTGAAGATTCCTCTAACAGTTCTTCTTCATTAAAAAACTTTTTATCTTTTTCCTCCTTGCCCCTAACGGAGCCTTCGGCGGAGTGGGGTTCTTCTTCAACTTCTTCTTCTCTTCTAAATCTAAACATTCTTAAGCGATTATCATCAAACTTAGTAGCAATGATAGTAATTTTTATCTGATCCATCATCTTGTCATCGATAACCGCTCCAAAAATAATATCGGCATCAGGGTCGACATTTTTAGCAATTATAGAAGCCGCTTCATCAACCTCAGCCATCGTCAGATCCGGGCCGCCGACAATATTAAATAATACTCCCTTCGCACCTTGAATATTGACATCCAGTAAGGGTGAAGAAATCGCCTGTTTAATCGCCATCATCGTTCGTTTGTCGCCGCTGCCAATACCCATCCCCATTAGCGAAGTGCCGGCATTTTGCATAACTGTCCTCACGTCGGCGAAGTCAACATTAATTAATCCTGGAGTGACAATCAGTTCCGCGATTCCTTTTACTCCTTGATGAAGCACTTCATCAATTTTCCGAAAAGCCTCCAAGATAGGCGTCTTTTTATCGATGATATTCATCACTTTTTGGTTGGGAATGACAATTAAAGTATCAACTTTTTCTTTTAATTTAACTATTCCTTCTTCTGCGGTTAGCTTTCTTTTCGTCCCTTCAAAATCAAAAGGTTTCGTAACTACAGCAACAGTCAAAGCTCCAGTTTCTTTGGCGACTTCAGCGATTAGCGGTGCGGCGCCAGTTCCTGTACCTCCTCCTTCGCCAGCCGTCAAAAAAATCATGTCAGCGCCAGTTAGCTCTTCCTTTAATCTTTCTCGACTCTCTTCAGCTGCCTGTCTTCCTGTTTCTGGATCGCCTCCTGATCCCAAACCTTTAGTTAAATTTTCACCGATCTGAATTTTAATGGTGGCTTTATTGTTGAGGAGCGCTTGCGCATCGGTGTTGACGGCGACAAACTCTACACCAGGAATCGCACCCTCGTCAATCATTGAAGTGAGAGCATTTCCACCGCCTCCACCTACGCCAACTACCTTGATTCGCGCGGCTTGTCCTGCCCGAGGTTTAATTAACATAATTAAGATTCCAATCTACTAATCTATTCTAATCTACAAATATTTGTTGATTAGGATTCATTCGTAGATTGGTATCATTCTATGGAATGAACTGTTTAAAAAAGTCTTTTAACTTGCCAACCGATCCGCCAAAAGAAAAATCTTTCCAAATCCGACCAAAATTTTTTAATCCAAATTCATTTTTCATTATATTGGTTGTTCCGTACAAAATCAAACCTGAAGTGGCGGCAAACGAAGGGTCGATAATCTCTTCCACTAGTCCGGTAACCTTGTCCGGAATTCCCAAACGTATTGATAAACCAACTACTTTTTTACCGGTTTCCAGCATGCCTGCGGTTAAGGCACCGCCGCCGGTAATTACCAATCCAGCAGGAATCTGTTGACTAAAACCGCTCTTTTCAATTTCATCAAAGATAAATTTAAAAATCTCCTCTAAACGAGGAGCAATAATTCCATCGACTAAGGTTTTTAAGGAAACTTCAGTTAGGTTTTCTGCTAAATTAAGATCATGAAGATTTAGTTCGGTCAGTTTTTTCTTTTTACTATCTTCATTAAGGCTTTCGCTAAGATGAAGCTTTATCTTTTCCGCTGAATCTAAAGACACTCGCAGACCAACAGCAATATCATTGGTGATATGACGAGCGCCAATGGGAATTGACGAAGAATAGGATAAAGCGCCATCAACAAAGAGACAAAGATCAATTTTTCCTCCACCGATATCAACTAAAACTACCCCTAATTCTTTTTCTGTATTAGTAAGAACTGCCTCGGCGGCTGACATCGCTGAAAAAACAAATCCTTGATTAGTAATGCCTAAATCGTCAAAAACCCGCTCGATATTTTTTAAGTTGGTCTGGGAAGCAGTAATAATATGGGTTTCCACTTCAAGACGGACGCCAGTCATGCCGACAGCATTTTTAATCCCGGCTTGACCATCGACAATATAGTCACGGGGAATCACCTCAGTAATCTGTCTTGTTGATGATAAAGAAATCGCCCGTGCCGCCTCGATTACTCGCGAAACATCGTCTTCGCTGATTTCCGCTTGAGGATTAGCCACGGCCACGATTCCTCGAGAGTTCAAAGACGAAATGTGGGGGCCGCCAACAGAAACATAGGCTGAGTTGATTTTGTGGCCAGCCATTCTTTCTGCCTTGTCAACGCTCTCTTCGACTACCGAAGCGACTTCGTTAATATCAATAATCAATCCTTTTCTCACGCCTTGGGAAGGAGTAGTATTAAAACCTATCACCTTGGCTTCCTTGGTTTCTTGGGGACAAACCGCCACAATGGTTGCGATCTTTGAACTGCCAATGTCTATGCCGCAAATTAGGTTATCGGTCATATTAAAATTTAATAACTGGTTTTTCAAACCTTAGATCTACTGCTTTAAACTGCTCTCCTTTGACCTTAAACTGCTTGATAATCTTTGTTAACTGATATTCTTGCTGTTTAATGTCTTTTTTCGTGGTGAAAAATATCTTTTTTTCGCTTAGATTACATAGTATCATATCATCTCCATTAATATCAATAGAAACAAGGTCTAGTTGCAAATCAGTGACTAGTTTTATCACTTGTAAAGCCAATCTAATATCGGCCAACTCAAGCCAGTCGCCGGTTGAATAAGAATAATAATTCAACTTCTGATAATAATTAATAACTGGATAATCAATTTTTTTTTCATCCTTGCTTTTTGCTAAAATCCGTCCATCCTCTCCAAGATAAAAAAATCCGCTGTTTATTTTTACTTGCGCTATCGGTTGGTAATACTGAGGAACTAAAATTAAAGTCGAAGGATATTTTTTTATTATTTGGACTGATTTTAAGAAAGAATTTTTCGCCACCAGTTGCTTATTTATTTCCTCTTCTTTAATCAAAAAAAGATTCATGTTTTTCCAATTATCAACTCCAGTTATTAAAGGTTTTTTATCTTGGCTAATGATTTCTATTTTTTTTACACGAAAATAGTTTTGAAAAAATACTAAAGATAAAAAAAATAATAAAATGAAGGTTAGATACCCAAAAACCAAGATAATTTTATTTAAGGATTTCTTTAACCATGAATTGGCTGGCATTTTTTTTGTAAAGATGGTGTAATGCGGCGAAATTACCTTTATAACTAATTAAATTATCTATCATTTTAACAATTAATCGATAGAGTTTCTCGCTAGACTCAATCTGGTGAAAAATCTCACCTACACCAGAACGGGCAAAAATCTCTGCATGATGCTGTTGTTCGCGGCCAGAAGCCCAAGGAAGAGGGATAAAAAGAGCCGGTTTTTCCAAAGTCAACAGTTCAAAAAAAGTATTGGCTCCTGCCCGACCTATTACTAAATCAGCTAAAAAATAGATATAACCAATTTCTTTTTCAAAAAAGTGTTTCTTTAAAAAATAACGACTGGCTAATTCTTCCGGTAATTTATTTCTTATCGTCTGTAAATCTTCATAGTCACGATACTCTTTTACATCACCTGTTTGATGTATAACAATGTAACAATTGAGCAATTGAACAATTATTCTTTTTATATGCTCATTAATGCTATGAGAACCAAGACTGCCGCCGGTGATATAGAGAACCGGTCGGTCCTTTTGTATCATAAACGGCCTTTCCTTTATTTTTAAAACTGACTCTCTCACTGGATTGCCAACGACAACAGTTTTTTTCAGAGGAAAATAGGATCGACTCTCGGAAAATGACAAAAAGATTTTTTTTGCCATTAAGGCAATGATTTTATTAGCTAAACCTGGTCTAATCGTCTGCTCGTGGGTAAAAACAGGAATTCTATATAAATATCCCCAAAAAACCAAAGGCACCGCCAGATAACTACCAAACGATAAAATAATATCTGGTTTTTCTTGATTAATAATAAAAAAAGCGTTGTAAAATCCTAGAGGAACTCGCAAAATATTTCTTAAACTTCGAGTGGATAAAATTCTTGTTAATCGGCCAGCCGTTAAAGGAATAAAAGGAATCTTTCTTGAAATAATCTCTTTATATTCTAATGAGATGGTTTTTTCCGAATCAAGGCTGTATTTTCGGCCAACAAAAATGATGTCGATATTTTTTTTTGTTTTCTTTAACTCTTCGATGATGGCTAAGGCAGGAGCGAGATGTCCACCGATTATTAGTATTTTCATAGGTTAAGTCAAAATTCAAAAGGCAAAAGTCAAAATTACAAGTCAAAATTAAAAATTTCAATACTTTTGACTTTTTAATTGTAATTTTGAATTTTTACTTTTAACTTTTTAATTATCTTATTATACTTTTACTCTTTTCTCTATATTCAACAATATCCCAATCAATGAATAAGATATTAACAGATTGCTTCCTCCATAAGATATAAATGGTAAGGAAACGCCTGTCAAAGGAAAAAGCCCGCTCATCGCGGCTAAATTAACAATAATCTGAAGATTAAAAAAAGCAAAGACGCCACAACCGATTAGTCTCGATAATTTATCTGGTGCTAGTCTAATTAAATGGTAAATTTTATAGATAAAGATAAAGTATAAAAAAATGAGCAAGGCGCCGCCAATAAAACCATACTCTTCGGCGATGATGGCAAAGATGGAGTCGGTATGGGCTTCCGGTAAAAAGAGATATTTTTGTCGCGAAGCACCAAATCCTTGACCGATTAATCCACCGTTAGTTAAAGAAATAAGAATTTGATTAATGTGATAACTGATCCCTTGCGGATCAAGGCTAGGATTAAAATAGGCTAGAATCCTCTTTAAACGATAAGGAGACAGTTTGACAAAAAGATAAAAAGCAGCGCCGGAAAAAGGAAACAAGACTAACAAATCAACAAAGCTCATCCCGGCAAAATAATACATCACCAAGCTAATTAAAAAAATAATGATTGCCGTTCCCATGTCAGGCTGAAGAATGATTAAAAATATTAAAAGACTGACTAAAAAAATAAAGGAAACAAAGCGTTTTTTTTCTTTGTTAATAAACCAAGAGGCCAGATAGATGATGACGGAAAACTTAGCCAGTTCGGTCGGCTGGATATTAATAATACCGAAATCAATCCAGCGTCTGGCTCCTCCAGCTTGAGAACCGATTCCCGGTATTAAAACAATCACTAAAAGAAAAATTGTCAGTAATATGGTGATAAAGGAAAAAAAATAGAGTTTTCGATAGTCTAAAAAAGAAAAAAATGTCAGGGCAGCAATCGCCAAAAAAAACCATAATGTCTGCAGTCTTAGATAATGAAAGCTGTCACCAAACTCATTGATGCTCCGCAAGGAAGAGGACTCAAAAACAAAGATCAAACCAATTAATGATAGGATGATGGGAACAACCAATAATGGCAGAAAAAATTTATTACGGATGAATAATTTTTTAACCATTTAAAAATAATTCCATCAACTTTTTATTATCTTGGTTTGGGTCCGTAAAAAAATAGGAAACTTTTTTTTTCTTTTTTAACTTTTCCTCAATCTCCATATGTTTTTTTAAATAATCTTTTAATTTTTTAGCTACTATATAACCCTCAGTAATAACTTTAACTTTTGGACCAACGATATTTTCTATTTCTTTTTTAACAATTTCATAATGAGTACAGGCTAAAAGCAAGCTATCAATGTTTTTCTTCCTTAATCCCTTGAGGTATTCTTCTAGAATCAATTGAAGAACCTTTCTATTTCTTCCAGAGTCCTCAATATAGGGCACCAAAAGCGGACAGGCTTGTTGAAAAATTTTAGCTTTTGGGAGAATTTTCTTAATCTCGCGAATAAATGCTTCCGAATTGACCATCGCCTTAGTACCTATAACCCCTATTCTCTGAAACTTACTATCTCCTAATTCCTCTGTTACGGGCTTAATTACTCCCAATACTTTTCTATTAGGATGAAATTTAGGTAAATATTCTTGCTGAATTTTTCGAAGCGACGTTGATGTCGAAGCATTACAAGCAATAATAATCAACTGGCAATTTTTTTTAAATAAAAAATCGATGGCTTCTTTTGTAAATTGATAGATAATTTCTGGCGAACGATTCCCATATGGAACCCTGGCATTATCGCCAAGATAGATATAATTATATTGAGGTAATTCTTTGAGCAACGCTTTAAGAATTGTTAAGCCACCGAGACCGGAATCAAAAACTCCTATATTCATAGATTTATTATTTCTTTAACTATTCTATTGAATTCGTCACCTCTATGAAATTCATTGTTAAACATAGCAAATGAAGTTGCGCCTGGAGAAAAAAGGACGCAGGAACCTTTTGTCTCTTTAGCTAACCGATAAGCTTCATTAACCGCTTCTTCTAAATTATCATAGACTTTATTACTAAGTTTATCTAAGTAAGACACCCTAAGGGTGTCCAATATTTGATCAGTAAAAGATCCAGCTAAAAGAATAACCTTTTTCACTTTAATTAAACGTTTAATTAAAGTATCTGTGGGTAAGTTCTTTGAATTACCTCCTAAAATCAAAATAATTTTTTTATCTCCGAAAGAATCTATTGCTTTAATGGTAGCAATCGGTGTTGTCGAAGTGGTATCGTTGACAAAAATAACATTGTTCTTTTCTCCAATGATTTCTTGACGATAGGGTAAACCTTTAAAATTAGAAATAATATTAATAGCTCTTTTTTCGTCAATTTTTAGAATTCTTGCGACTTGTAGTGCAGCCGCAGCATTTTCAAGATTATGTTCTCCTCTTAAATATTTTAATTGATACGAAAAATCTTCCTTCAAGAATATTTTTACCTCCGACTTCATTATATTAATATAATGTAGTAGAGTCTTATTAACGACTAAATAGTCGTTTTCTTTTTGATATTGATAGATCGCTTTTTTATCGAATAAATAGTCATCAATATTTTTATAGTAATTAAGATGATCTGGATAAAAATTAGTAAAAACTGCTATATGAGGACTGATTTTTTTGCGATGAAAACCAGATAAAGCCCAGGAAGAAAGTTCCATCACTACCCAATCTTTTTTTCCTAATGTTTTTAAATAATTAATAGTTGAGATTCCTGGTAATCCCCCACCTAAATAAATAGAGAAGCCCGATTGTTTTAATAATTTATAAATTAGATGGGTGATTGTTGACTTTCCCCGAGTACCGGTGATGCCGATAATTTTTCCGGGGAAATTAGAGGTAAAAAAAGAGAGTTCCATTTCAACAGGAATATGTCTTTTTTCCGCTTCTATAATTTCTGGCAGCGTCCAAGGAACCGAAGGTCCTTTAAAGATACTATCCGCCTCAATGAAATCTTTTAATTGATGATGACCTAAATGAAAGGTAATCGGATAATCTTTTAAAGCTTGAATTGAAGAAAATAACCGTTCTTGAGTTTTTTTATCAGTAACAGTGACTTTCGCACCCAACTCGGCAAAAAATTTAGCAATTCCTACTCCTCCGCCCTGAAGTCCAAGGCCAACGACTAATATTTTTTTACCTTGATATTGCTCCATAACTCTATTTTACCACGAAGTAAACATGGTTTATTGAAATGCAGGACTTTTTTCGAGATTTTTTATTCTGAATTCATGATTCTCCAGCTTACCATCAGTTTCTCTATTCCTATGAGCTATAACTGCTAGTTCTTCGTCAAATTTATTAAAAGCACCAACTAGCCAATCAAGAGTTCTAGTTATTCTATCTTTAAAATCGGTAAATTCTCTTTGGAATTTATTCAAGGGCTCTAATTTAAAATCAATATATTCCATTACTCGATCAATCCTTTTATTTAATCTAGTCTCACTTGCTTTTAAATCTTCTTTTGTAGCGAAGTTCTCCTTCATTTTCCCTATAAGTTTTCGGGTGTCCTCGTTTGTAATCATAGGTATTTTATTTAACTAACTTTTAATAATATTTTCAACTATAAATTACTCTAAGTTAATTGTCTATAGACTATAGTCTACAAAAGCATTAATTTAGATTGTTAAATCAATCTATTTTTCCTGATATACCACCTGACTTACTTTAATTAATTAAAGTCCATTACTTCATAAACGCAATCATCAGACCGAAGATGACGAAGATTATAGAGATTAACCAAAGACGCATAACGACTTTTGGCTCTTCCCAACCACGGTGTTGTAACCATAGATGAAAAGGGGCGACCGGAAAAATTTTCTTTTTAAGAAATCTTTTTCCAAAAAGTTGAACTGTTGAAGAAAGAATCTCAATAATAAAAACACCGCCCATAATCGGAAGAGCAAACGCCTTTCCTAAAATCAAACCAATAACAGCAAAGGTCGCACCAAAAGCCAACGAGCCAGTGTCTCCTAAAAAAACTCTGGCCGGATAGATATTAAAGTATAGAAAAGCCAGCAGTCCACCAACCCAAGCAGCAATAAATAGAGAGATAGGAACATCAAGAATCGACCGCGAAACTACCCAAAAACCAATTAAAGAAAAGGTCAGAATCCCCGACGCCAAACCATCTAGCCCGTCAGCAATATTAACGGCATTGGCAAAAGCAAAGATGACAAAAGCAGAAAATAGCAGGTAAAAATAGCCGAGATTGAAGACTCCAAAAAAAGGAATATTGATAATTTGAATTTTCAGATCGTTATAAAGGAAGTAAGAAATAATTAATGATAACACGACTTCAATAATGGCTTTATGACGAAATCTCAATCCGAAAAAGCCATTTTCTTTCCAAAAAAAGATTTTATTTAAATCATCAAAAAGTCCTAAGATCGAAAAAGAAATAAAAGTAAAGAGAACGATTTTGATTTCGCTGGCGATTGATGGATAGTTAGTGAGAATTTTTTGCCGCAATAACCAGTACATAAGAATAAAAGAAACAAAAACAAAAATGGTTGTTAAAGAAAGGAGAATACCACCGCCAACCGGCGTCCCTTTTTTCTCCTTGTTAAAGCTATCAAAGATGGGTGTTGGTTTATTAAACACATCTTTGGTTTCTTGATGAGCCCGACACAACTTCTTTTTATAAAGAAAGTCAATAAAGGGAACAATAAGAAAAAAATTCAAGATAAAGGAAGCAATTACGGCAAAAAGATAGATTGATGTCATAATATTTTTGGCAAGAAAATCATTCCCGCAATAATAGTCGATCCAATCGCATAGATTAACATGGCGGCCGCAGCTATATCTTTGGCGATTTTAATATCTTCTCTGATTTTATGATCGATCGCATCAGTTGTCTGTTCGAGACCAGTATTTAGAGTCTCAATCACCAATCCAACCGTAATCATAAAAATAATCAATATAAACTCAAAATAAGAGACTTTTAAAACAATACTGCCAATAATCGCCAAAATTGATAAAAATAGATGAATTTTATAATTTGGTTGGGTTTTAAAAGACCAAGTCAAACCATCAATTGCATGTTTGACAGAAATAGTATGTTGTTTAAGCATAAAAAATTTTTAGTAAAACTTCGGCTGCTTTTCGCGAATCATGACGCAAAATACTTCGATATAAAACATCATTAGGATTTTTTTCAAACTTTTTGTTGTCAACTAAATCTTTCTCAATGATTTTATAACAATCGTTTTTTAAATCATTAACTACTTTAATCTCATTATACTTCTTATAAAAATCAATAATATCTTTTGGTAAATGACCGTTGTTAATAAGAATATAATCAGGAAATCGACCAAGATATTTATTTAGATCGTTCAGGTGATCACTAGCTTGATAGTTAACTGTTTGACCAGATTTTGTCATTAAATTAAGAAAATAGATGATCTTTGCTTTTGTTCTTAAGACTGCTTTTTTAATTCTATCAACCAAAAAAACCGCAATTATGCTAGTATATAAATCTCCCGGACCAATGATGATGTAGTCTGACTCAAGAATTCTTTTAATTGCTTTTGGATTTGCCTCAGCCTTTGGTTCTAGATAAATATTTTTTATTTTACTTCTCTCTGCTTGATTTTCATCAATTAATCCTTCTCCTTTTACTACCTTTCCGTTTTCATATTGAGCGACTAAATTAGTCTTGGTTAGGGTAACCGGAATGACTTCACCTTTAGTCTTCAAAACATATGAAGTAGTTTCAATAGCTTCATTATAATCAGCAGAAACCTTTTCCAAAGCGGCTAAGAAAAGATTGCCAAAGTTATGACCTTTAAGCTCACCTCTCTCAAAACGATAGATAAAAAGCTTTCTCCATAAAAGAGGCGCATCAGACAAAGCAACCAAACACTGACGAAGATCACCTGGTGGCAAAACTCCTAGTTGATCCCGAAGTTTTCCAGTTGATCCACCCGAATCGGCCATTGAAACAATCACTCCTAAATCTAATGGGTGTTTCTTTAGACCAGATAGTACCACAAAACTCCCTGTTCCTCCGCCAATAACAGTAACTTTTCTCATAGATTTAAATTGTTCCTTTCTTCTCCTTTAACAAGAAACACCTTGTCTTCTAAATCATAACGGACAGTTTCATTTGGACCCACCAGACATTTTTTACCTATTTTAATTCCCGGTAAAATTGTCGTGTTTACTCCTATTCTTGTTTGAGAACCAATCATTACTCCTAATTTGGATAGGTTAGTATCTCTGATTGGACTTTCATCAAATCTTAAATTAGCAGTAACCGCTCCCGCTCCCATCATCACTTCATCAAATATCACCGAGTCACCAACATAATTTCGGTGAAGAAAAACACCGTTACCAATATATGACCGGGCAATTTCGCTAAAAGAACCAATTAAACAGTCTTTGCCAATCTGGCTTTCTCTTATTAAAGAGTAATCGCCAATGACGGAATCTTCACCAATATAACAGGGACCAACAATCTTCACATAATCGCCAATCTTTACGTTATCACCAATAAAAACAGGCGGAATAATTAGAGCGTTTTTTGATATTGAGGCGGTTTTAGCAATTTGTAAGCCTTTCACTCTGGTGAGAAAACCCTTCATCATCGTCAACACCTGCCAAGGATATTTAAGAGTCTGCCAATAGTTATCGTAACTTAGATACTGACAGTCAATATTAGTTGCCAGTAGATGGTTTATTGCCAGTTCATAAAGATCATCTTGTTTTGTTTCTACCGATTTAATAGCAGTAATTAAATCATCTATGTCAGAAAAATAATCCAAAACCAACTTCACTATTGAGGAAGGAAGCTTATTTTTTTTTGGTTTTTCCACCACTTCAATGACTTTATTTTTGTTACTAAAACGAAGATAACCACCGGGAAAGTATTCATTTTTTTTCTTGCCCACTAAAATCAGCTTGTGGGTTTTTGTCTGACTGATCAATTGACTAATAATTGAGTAGTCAAGAATATCGTTGGCATTGATTATCAATACTTCTCCATTAAGAAAATTTTTTACTGATAAGATTGCTCCAGCCTGGCCGGGAAGACTGTCTTTTTGAATAATGACGTGATGTTTTCCAATCAATCGCTTAATGGCGACGGCATTATTTTTGTTAGCGACGACAACCACTGTCTCAGTATATTGAGAAACTTCTTCTATTTGATAAAGAATAAGAGGTTTACCGAGGAAGGTAAAAAAAGGTTTTTCTTCCAGCGGCCAAAACCTGGTACTGTCTCCTCCAGCAAGTATTAAGGCAGTTTTTAGCTTTCTCATAAGTTAATTCTATCAAATTTTTCTAATCTCTCCTCCCAACTTTCTTACCTTTTCCACAAAGTCCTCATAGCCGCGCTCGAGGATGGAAACGCCGTTGATGACTGATTCTCCCTCAGCAACTAAAGCCGCGATTGCTAAACTGGCGCCGGCGCGAAGATCAGCAATGTTCAACGCTCCGCCGTGGAGTTTAACCGGACCTTCAATTTTAATTATTTGACTGTATTTTTTGTTTTTTTTGTAGTTAAAAAAGTAAAAACTTTCTGGATTTTTAACTTTAGTATCTATAAATTTTATTTTCGCCCCTAATTTTTTTAATTCGCTAACATAAGAAAATCTGTTTTCAAAAACTCGTTCATGAATAATTGATTTTCCTTGAGCCTGTGTCATCAATACCGCCCAGTTCGGTTGCCAGTCGGTCATAAAACCAGGATGAGGAGTAGTTTCAATATTAACAGCTCTAAGTGGTTTAGTAAAACTAAGAGATAGACTATCAGCCTCTAATCTAATTTCTGCTCCTGCTTTTTTAAGTTTGTTAATAAAAGTACCAATATGAAAAGATATATTACTCAATCTAATTTTTCCTCCTGTTGCCAAAACCAGAGAAATATAAGTAATCGCTTCGTTGCGATCAGAAATAATCTTGAAAGGTTTATTGAAATTTAATTTTTCAACTCCTTCTATCTCAATCCTATCATTGATTTTTTTTATTCTGGCTTCGTTCTCATTTAAAAACGCAATCAAATTATCAATCTCCGGTTCATGAGCACAGTTTTCCAAGACGATTTTGTTTTTTCCAAAAATCGACAGCATGATTAATAACTCACTCCCAGTGTGAGTTGGTTTAACAAACCGATAGTATCCTGTTGGTTTATTTGACATTTTCGCTTCATAATACCCTGTTCGCGAATTATATTTAACTATTATTCCAAGGTTTTTCATTCCCTCAACAATTCTGTCTATTGGCCGAGCGCCGATCCGGCAACCACCTGGGTTAGAAACAAAACAACTACCGAATTTATAAAGAAGTGGCGCAAAAAGCATAAAAGAAACTCTGATTTTTGAGGCGTGAAGCAGATCAACTTGATTCTTATTTAAAGTAGTTGGGTCGATTTCAACTCTATTTTTATCAATAAAATCAGCTTTTGCTCCTAAAGATCTGATTAAATGTAATAATTCAACTACGTCATTAATCCTGGGAACGTTTTCTAAAATTATCTTCTCATTAAAAAGAAGCGAAGCAATAATCATCTTTAAGGCAGCATTCTTTGCTCCAGATAAAATCACTTCTCCTTTTAACGGTTTACCACCATGGATAAGATAAGAATCTTTCATATTATTATGACTTCTTCTTCTAATTCTACTCCAAACTTCGCTTTCACTTTTTCTTTAATAATCTTAACTAATTTTAATAAATCCCGACTTTCCCCATTTCCACGATTGATAATAAAATTAGCGTGGATAGGTGAAACAAAATAATCGCCGACTGCATAGCCTTTTAACCCCGTTTGATCAATTAAGTAACCGGCAGAGGCATTACCAGGATTCCTAAAAAAACATCCTGATGAGGTGACACCAAATGGTTGGGTTTTTTTTCTATAATTAAGAATAAAAGTCGCTTTTTCCTTGATTATTTTAGGATCAGATTTTTTAAGCTCAAAAATTCCTTCAAGAACGATTTCTTTTGTTTTCTGTAAAATCGAATAATCATAAGCGAATTTAAAATATTCGCGTCTGACTTTTTTTACTCTACCGTTATTATCGATTAAATACCCATAAAGAAGACTATCACCAAAATAAACCGCCGGCTTTGTCCATTTTGAGTTCATATATATAGCTCCTCCAACTGTCCCTGGTAATCCTTGCTGATACTCAAAACCACTCCAACCGTTTTGGATTGCTTTGGCAACAAGAAGGGAAACAGAATAACCGGATGAGACCGAGATAATAATGTTGTTTTTGCTTTCTTGAATAACTTTCAGATCAACATAGTTATTTTTCACCACTAAGCCAGGTAACTTATCCTTGGTAATCGCCAAATTGCTTCCGCCTCCAAGAATAAACAGGGACAAATTATTTTCTAAAGAATATTTTTTAGCATTTATCAAGTCCTTTCTCGTTTTTGCCTCTATAAAATATTCTGCTACAACCTTTGTTCTTAAGGTTAAATAATGTGTTAGGTTTTTATTTTTCTCAATTTGTAAATTTGAAATTTGAAATTGATTTGTCATTTGAAATTTGTCATTTATCATTTTAATAAGCTTGTCCTTAAGCTTGTACACGTCCCCCGCTCCCATGGTAAAAATCACATCTTCTTTTCTAATAACTCTGTCCAATCGATTAATCAATTGAACATTTGAATCAACATAAGACAAATTATTTTTATTTTTAACAATATCTCGAGAGTCAATTTTAAATTGATTTCTATTTTCTCGAGCCGAAGCAAAAATAGGCAAAACAAAACCAATATCTGCTAGTGATAAACTCTCTCTAAATTCTTTTAGTAGAAAAATTGTCCGTGAATAAGTATGAGGTTGGAAAATAACTATAATTCGTCTATCTTTAAAACGAGCTTTTGCCGATTCAATAGTAGCTTTAATCTCATTTGGGTGATGTGCATAATCGTCAAATAAATAAATATCATTTTTTTTATAAATCATTTCAAATCTTCTTTCTGCTCCTTTAAAACCAATTAAGGCTTTTTTAATCTCATCAATTTTAAATCCTAGTTTTAAAAGCTGGACAACGACGGCAGTCGCATTAGCAATATTATGTTTACCAAAAAGTGAAACTTTGAATTTTCCAACCCCTTTTATTTCAAACTCCGAATAGTTTCTTTTAACACTCCAATTAATTATCTGATAATCTGCTCTATTTAAAAAACCGTAACCAAAAACTTTATTAGATTTTAATGTTTTAAAACATTGTAATAGATTCGAATCATCAATATTAAGAATTAGCTTCTTATTATTAAAAAATTTAAAAAACACTTTTTTTGTTTCCCCGATATTTCTATAAACATCTGGGTGGTCAAAGTCGATATTAGTACAGATAATCCAGCCTGGATTCAATTTAAGAAATTTCGGCGTTTTATCTTTTGGCGGATTAACTCCATACTCATCCGCCTCAACGACAAAGTATTTGTTTGTTTGATAATCTCCGCCCTGATAACCAGAAAAATACGGAGCGCCAACGACATAAGAAGGTTTCGTATTTAATTTATTTAATGCATAAACGAGTAGCGAGGAGGTAGTGGTTTTTCCGTGGCAACCGCAAACTGCGATTTTAATCTGAAATTCTTTCATTATCCGACCGAGAAGTTCTGCTTGAGAAATGACGGCTATGTTTCTTTTTTTTGCTTCTTGGACGATAGGATTATTGGTTCCTCCGTGGGCGGCGGAATAAACTACCAAGTCTGTTTTTTTAGGAAGAGTTTTTATTTGAAAACCAACCTGCCAATTGATTTTATTTTTTTTCAGGAGTTTGTCGGTAATAAACTCTTCTTCTACATCACAGCCATTGACGTTTTTTTCTATTCTCTTTAAAAATACGGCTAAATTGGCCATCGCTACCCCTTTAACTCCAATAAAAAACACGTTTTTAGCTTGTTTTAACATTCTAAGAGTTAATTATACTATAATTAACTTATGAAAAACCGACTTTGGCCGTGGTGTAAAACCTATAAAAATAAGATAAAACAGACGGTTAGATTGGCTTTAGAAGAAGACGTTGGCAGCGGAGATATTACTTCTCAATCAATTTTTTTTGAAAATAAAGAAATTAAGGGAAAGTTGGTTGCTAAAGAAAATGGTGTAATTGCTGGCCTTAAAGTGGCTCAACTTGTCTTTGAAACAGTTGATAAAAAAACTGTCTTTACTGCAACTATCAATGACGGAGATTTGGTAAAAAACGGGCAAATCTTTGCCGAAGTTTTTGGACCAGTTAAAAGCCTTTTGGCTGCTGAAAGAACGGCTTTGAACTTCTTGCAAAGAATGTCTGGAATAGCTACTTTTACTCATCAATTTGTTGAAAAAGTAAAAAATAAAAAAACAAAAATTTTAGACACGAGAAAAACCGCTCCAGGCTTACGGATATTTGACAAATGGGCGGTTTTTTTGGGCGGCGGACAAAATCACCGTTTTGGTCTTTACGATATGGTTCTTATCAAGGATAATCACATCCAGGCAGCCGGCAGTGCTAAAAAAGCCATCCAGCTTGTTAAAAACAATCTAAAAAACAAGGTTAAAATAGAAGTAGAGGTTAATAATATTAATCAATTAAAAGAAACGATTAAAGAAAATGTAGACATCATTATGCTTGATAATATGAATCTTAAAGAAATAAAAAAAGCAGTTGATTTAGTTAAAGGTAAAATAAAACTTGAGGTCTCCGGAGGAGTTAATCTCAATAATGTTAAAAAAATCGCTCAAACCGGAGTCGATTACATTTCTGTAGGCTCCCTTACTCATTCTCCAAAAGCGTTAGACATTAGTCTAGAGTTTTAGGTTCAGATTAAAAACACGTATTTCGTAAAAATTTTATTGTTATAGCAATCCAAAATATCTGTTTTGTAGACTATAGTCTATAGACATTTTTACTACATTATATTAATAAATTATAGTATGGTAAGAAATTCACGATTTCCATTATCTGAAAACCTCTTGGGGAAATTATTTGGCTTATTTTTTGAAGTAATGGGTAAAAAGTCCTCTAAGGAAGAATTTATTAAAGTCATGTTTGATCTTTTGTCTCCGGCAGAAAGAATAATGCTGGCCAAACGAGTAACGATTATTTATCTTCTAATGAAAAAAATCGACTATTATAATATTTGTGAAAGGCTTAAAGTTTCTCCTTCAACCGTGGCTAAATTTGCTCTTCTTATGGAAAAAAGTGAAGGAATCGTTCCTACCTTTAAAAAAATAGTTAAAATAGAAAAGGTTCGTTTATTCTTAAAAGAAATATTTAATGATTTATATCATCCTGGGTTACCTGGAATCAATTGGAAAGCGGCTTGGGAAAGAAAAATTAACTTAGACAAAGAAAAAACCTTCGGTATATAACCTCACTACATTATATTAATATAATGTAGTATGAAAAAGTACTATGAGTAAATCGCTATATGATAAAATATTTCTTATATGAATGAAATACGAGAACAAATTTGGCGAGGTAAAAGAACTTATTTACACCCTATAAGAAGATCAGTTAGACATACTGAAACAAAACCATCCTTACTAATAAATAAATCTTTAGATTTACCTAATGAACTGGATTGGGATAATCCTGGAGAATTACAAAAAAATTGGATAGATAGAATAAAAAGGGCATGTTCTTATGCTGTATTTGATAGCCTTCAGGAGTATGGAATAAAACTAGAAAATGGCGTAGTTAAAAAAAGAACAGATGGTTATAATCTAGCTATGGAAACAAGTCTAGGTTCACGCGTACAAGGTCCACTAGCAAATATTTTTCCAGACAAAGCCGAGGAAATACATATGGCTTATAGTGAGCACAAAAGAGATGCTAATGGAATTGTTATACCTATTGATTCTAATAAAAGATGGCATTATCTCGCTTATTTAGAAAAAAACGAAAATAAATTTAGGGTTATTGGGGGTGGATTTATGCATTGGTGTGAAGGTGGAAGGCACTATTGGAGTTCTATGGAAGTTCATTTTGATTCTTTGGAAGAAGCTCGATTATTTTTAAAAAATTTACAAAATAAACCAAGACTGACAATGGAACTATATCTAAGAAGTTTATTGGGAGATAACTTTCCTAAAGATCATTATACAAATCAAACAATACAGGACCTTACCTTCAATCGTTACGAATTTTACCCTTTTGACGAAACCCACGGCAAATTAAATATGTTTATAAAGGATCTAACCTTAGAATCAAAAAGTTAATTTTTTTATATTAACTTTTAATATAAAACTAAACATCTCCCCATAATTTTCTTTTTTATCGCGCCTGAAAGAGAAAAACATTTCTTTATTACAGCTGGTGCAAAAAGGAAAGTAGTCAATGTTTTCTTTTTTTATTCCTGTCTCAATAAGCAGTAAATAGTTTAATAAGGATAAATTCAGATGCCTTTTACCAGCGTAAAAATGAAAAATCTTGTCTGAATAACCGTCAAATTCTTCCTTGAATTCGTAAAATCTGTCTTCGTCAATATCATAGCAACATTCGCCAATCCCAGGACCCAAAGCGACTGTAATATCTTGCATCTTCGCCCCTATCTCCAGCATTTTTTTCACTATTTTTTGCGCCATTCTTTTCACGCTTCCCCGCCAACCTTGATGAGAAATTCCAATAATTGAACTTTGTTTATCAGTAAAAATAATCGGTAAACAATCTCCTGTCCTAACGGTCAAAATAACACCAGTTTCTTTGGTCACTAGACCATCACAGTCCTCTTTTTTTTCAAAATCCTCTCCGCTATTTTCTATTAATTCGATGTTTACTGAATGAATCTGCTCAGGAACGACTATTTTTTTATAACCAATATTATTAGAGCGAAAAAAACTAACAATATTTTCGACTTTCCTGCCATCATTTAATTCTCTTGTCGTAAAGCCAGAAAAATAACGATCATCGTTGATTAAAGATGAGAAGAAAATTTTAAGATCAGAGTCGTAAGTAATCATAATTAACAAATCCAAATGATAAAATCCAAAATCTAAATCAAGTTCAAAGTTCAAAATTTAAATAATTTAGTCATTTGGATATTGGGATTTGATTTGTCATTTGAACTTTGGATTTTGGTTTTAATTGCCTTATTTATTGCTTCATACTCGTCCCACGGGACTTCCGTTTTTCCTCGGCATAAACTCTTTTCATGAGCTTTGCCGGTTAACACAACCACATCGCCTGTCTTTGCCATACCAATCGCTTTATTAATAGCTTGCTCACGGTTAATAATCATTTTATAAGGTTTATTGTTTATTCCAGATGCGATCTGTTGACAAATTACCTCAGGTTTTTCCGTCCGATAGTCTTCTTCGGTTAAAATAATATAGTCCGAATATCTGCTACTCACTTCACCCATTAATGGTCTTTTGGTAACATCTCTTAGTCCTGCCGACCCAAAAACGTGAATCAATCTCCCTTCTTTTTTTAAAAACATTTTTCTTAGTTCCGGTAATAAATTCTCAAAGGCGTTCGGCGTATGGGCAAAGTCAATGATTACTTTGAAATCCTTATCATAAACAACATCCAGTCTGCCTTTAGGCAACTTAAATGTTTTCATCCCTTCTAATATTTGTTTATCAGTCAGCCCTAAAACTTTACAAACCGTATACGCAGCTGAATAGTTATATTGATTAAACTTTGTTATATCTTCTAATTTGTCTAAACTTTTGAATTTTGAATTGTAACTTTTCACTTTTAACTTTTCACTTTTAACTTCTTTGTACGATTCATCATCTTTATTGACTATGGAAATTCTTGCCATTTTCAACAACTTTACCTTTGTCATAACATACTTTTCATAGGTTTTATGATAGTCTAAATGTTCATGTGTTATGTTAGTAATCACTCCTATCTCATATCTAATCCCCCAAACTCTATTTTGATCCAGAGCATGAGAGGTTGTTTCTAATACAAAATATTTATCTTCATGATCAACAGATGTTTTTAACATTTTCTGGATAAAAAAAGAACTTGGCGTAGTGACATGAAAACCCGTATCGTATTCTTTATTGCCAACTATGGCATAAACCGAAGAAATCATGGAAGCCTTGTAGCCGGCAAATTTAAGAATATGATAAATAAGATGAATCGTGGTCGTTTTTCCATCAGTACCAGTCACACCAATTACTTTGAGACGACGAGATGGAAAACCATAATAGATATTTGCTATTATAGCCTGAAATAAATGGTAGATATTTTTCAATTTTTGAATTTTGAATTGTAATTTTGAATTTTTCATTTTGTCCGTTCGACGTTGCTCAGGACAATGGTGAGCGAAGTCGAATCCATTGAATTTTGAATTTTTACTGTTCCGGTGTCATGCCATAGTATACTATAAGTTGTTTGGCTAACTCGAAAAACATTGGCGCGGCCGTTTCTGATCCCCAAGGCGAGGCCTTAGGCTCCTTAAGTATTACTAAGGTAATAATTTTAGGATTATCAACCGGAAAAAAACCAATAAAAGAAGCAATCGTTTTTGTTGGGTCGTAATGGCCGGCAATCGGCACCTGAGCCGTGCCGGTTTTCCCGCCAATTTGATAACCTTTTGGCCTATCCCAGTGATATTCGCCGTTTTCCACCGCTGACACCAACATCTTTTTGATAATCTCAGAGGTAGTTTTGGAAACCACCTGGCGTTCAACCTTAGGTTTAATGATATTCTCCCGGTCTGAAGAAGTAATTTTTTGCACCAGATATGGTTTTAACAGTTTGCCGCCATTGATTAATGAAGTAAAAGCACGCAACATCTGGATTGGCGTCACGGCAATTCCCTGACCAAAGGTAATTGTAGCAAAATCTATCGGATACCATTGGCTTTTGGGTTTTAGATAACCAACCATCTCTCCTTGAAGATCAATTTCTGTCTTCTCGTCAAACCCGTATTTTTGTAAATATTTAAATATGTTGCCCTGACCAAGTTTTTCTCCAACAAAAACCATACCAGTATTTGACGATTTTTCAAGAATTCTTGTTATGGAAATTTTTCCTTCATATTTATCGTTCCAAGTTTTTATCGAATAGTCGCCAATTTTTATTGGACCGTCTTCATTATAACTATCGGTCGGTTTAATCTTTTTTTCCTCGATAGCCGCCGCCATCATTAATGGTTTAAAAATCGACCCCGGTTCGTATAAATCAGAGATGGCCGGATCTTTAAAGAAATCTTCAGAGAACTTGAAATAATTAGCTTGATCGTAATCAGGTAGACAAACTAGGCCTAGAATTTGCATGGTTGAGGGATCAGCAGTGATAATACAACCCTGTTTAGCTTGGTATTTCTCTAATCCTTGCTTAAGGACATTTTTGCTTGACTCTTGAACCGTTTTATCAATGGTTAAAACCAAATCGCGGCCGTCTTCGGCATTAACCTTTTCTTGGGTACCGATAAAGATCGGACGACCAAGAATATCTTTTTCTGACTCAATAAATCCTGGTAGACCTTTTAAATCCTTATCATAAAAACCTTCCAAACCAAAATAGCCCAAATTATCACCGGTTTCATTTTTACCCACAAATCCCAAAAGATGAGCCGCTATAGAAGCCTCAGGATAAAAACGTTGCATCTGATAATCAAAACCGATGCCTTTTAGCTGGAAACTTTCAATTTCTTTTTTCTTTTCTTCGTTTAGACCTCCTTGAATCGCCTGATAGTATTTTGAGTCATCGATGTTTGCTTCAAGAGAGGCTTCTTTTATCTCTAAGCTTTTACTTAGTTTTTCTATTAGCTTGCTTTTTTTATCTATTTTCTTTGGTTCAAGATACAGTAAATAACTGTTTTCATTTAATACCAAAGGGTTCTTATTTCTATCATAAATTTTTCCCCGTTCGGGAACAATTTTTTCCGTCTTAAGATAAGGTTGGTTATTTGATGCACGAGGACGCAAAACCTGAAGATAAAATAATCTAACAATAATCGCTAAATAAAATAAGATAAAAATAAGGAAAAGCAGTTTTATCTTCATTGAATCGATGGCTTAAATGCATACTCTAACTTATCAAAATTAACTGGATTTGAAGAAACGGTGAAGTTAAGCTCTTTGGCTTTTTCTTGAGCAAATTTTAAAGAGGAAAAATAGGAAATTTCCTTTTCTAAGTTGATATTTTTTTGGTGAAGTTCTTGAATCTTTATTTCATATTGATTAATTCCATCGCTTAATTTAATTGACGAATAAAATAAGAAGACATTGGTCGCCACTAAAAAAATAAAAGTAAGCCAAATTGACACTGCGATAATTTTTCTCATATAATTGTCCTCAATTTTGCGCTTCGCTCAAAAGAACGTTCTCCTCTAATCAGTTTTTTCTGAAAAAAATTTAATTTTTTTTCTCTGACAAAATTTTTAACAATCCTGTCTTCAAGCGAATGAAAACTAATAACAATCAGCCTTCCTCCTTTTTTTAAAATCTTTAAACTACCTGCCAGTCCTCTTTTTAAATTATCCAATTCCTGATTAACTTCGATTCTTAAAGCCTGAAAAATTCTTTGATAGACACGCTTATCTTTTTTATCGATAGCTTTATCGATGGAAAAAATTAAATCAGCTACCGTCTTTATCGGCTTTAAATGACGGGCATAAACAATATTTTTAGCAACTGCCCGAGAATTGAGTTCTTCAGAATTTTTAGCAAAAATTTCATAGAGTTGATTCTCAGTTAAACTATTAATTAAATCGCTGGCTTTAACCGTTAAATTAGTGTCTATCCTCATATCTAATGGTTCAGCAAAACATTTATAAGAAAAACCTCTGCCAGACTCTTCAATCTGTCTCATTGACAAACCTAAATCAAAAACTACTCCATCAACCGGAAAAAAATTATTTTCTTTAGCAATCTTCTCTATCTCAGCAAAGTTTCCCTGAACAATTCTTAAATTGAAAATTGAAAATTGAAAATTGAAAATTTGATCCTCGTCTATTTCTATAGCTAAGACTTTTCCTCCCCGTTTAATAATTTCTTGACTATATCCACCTTCTCCAAACGTCGCATCAATATATAGACCGCCTTTTTTGATGTTTAAGTTTTCAATCGCTTGTTGTAAAAGTACCGGCGTATGAGCCATTAAGCGTTCGCTAAATTCTTAATGTTTTTTTTCAGGTTGTTTCGATACTCAATCCATTGATCGTTATTCCAGATCTCAAAATGGTCACCAACACCGATAATAACTATTTTTTCCTTTAATTGACCGTACTCAAGAAGATTTTTAGGAACAACAAATCGACCTTGTTCATCAATTTCTAAGTAAACAAGTGAAGAGAAAATATAGCGTCTATTATCCATATCGGTCGGTTGAAGTAATGAAGGATTAAGTAGCTCTGAAGCTCTTTTCTCCCAATCATCTTTGTCATAACCAGCAAGACAGTTACCAAAACCTTTTGTAAGGATAAAAGTATTACCTTTAAGAGGTTCTCTAACTTTCTTTGGTAAGAGTAAACGACCAGAGCCGGAAAAGTTAATTTGATATTCACCAAAAAACACCATATGATTCCATTATTAACCAAATTCAGCTGGTTGTCAAGGGTATGTGTCAAAGCTATCATGTCAAAATCTAGAAATGAAGAATGATGTATAATTCATTCAATGGAGCGATTTATAAGCCGAACAAAAAACTTTATTTTTTCCCGACAAAAAAGTATCATCTCAACAGCCATGCTCCTTTCTTTTATGATTATTCTCACCTCTCTTTCCGGTTTTTTGCGCTATCGCGTACTGGCAAACTACTTTAATAAAAATGACCTTGATATTTTTCTTGCCTCTTTTCGTCTTCCTGATCTTATCTATGAAATTCTCATTACCGGCGCCATTACCTCAACTTTCATTCCCATCTATGTCCGCTATAAAAACGATAAAGAAAGTTTGAATGTTAATATCTCTTCGATTATTAACCTGATTTTAGTTACCTTAACCTTATTTATTATTGTTATTTACCTTTTTCTTGGGAAAATTATCCCGCTCCTTACTCCTGGTTATGACACAATCAAGATGGAAAAAATCATCTACTTTTCTCGTTTGCTCCTTGTTGGTCAACTGCCATTTTTCGTTTTAGGCAATTTTTTAACCGGAATAGGTCAAGCTAACAAAACCTTTTTTCTTTCGGCCTTAGCGCCAATCATTTATAACTCAGTTACAATTGCTTCGACGATTCTTTTTGCCGGTTTTTTTGGTCTACAGGCACCGGTTTGGGGAGTAATAATTGGGGCTATTTTGCTTTTTATTATCCAGTTGCCGCTTCTTCTTGACTCAGGTTTTTCTTTTCGGATGATTATCAAAAAAACCCAAGGATTAATCGATTTTTTTAGATTAGTTATTCCGCGTGCACTGACCGTGATTGTCGCACAAATTGACGCTACCATCGACTTAACCTTAGCCACTCTGTTAGGAAACGGCGCCTATACGGTCTTTTACTTTGCTCAACATCTTCAGCTTTTACCAGTTTCAGTTGTGGGAATTGCTTTCGGCCAAGCCTCCCTGCCTTATCTATCAGAGATTTTTCAGGAAAAAAAGATGGAAGAGTTCAAAAAAATTGTCACCGACTCCCTTTTAAATCTACTTTTTCTAACCATTCCGGTGGCGGTTTTTTTTATCTTTGCCCGCACTCCTTTAATTCGTCTCTTTTTCGGCGGTCAAAAGTTTGACTGGGATGCCACCGTCCAAACCGCCATCACCCTTTCCTACTTTTCTCTCGGCCTACCTTTCCACAGCATCTACTACCTGTTAACTCGTTGTTTCTACGCTCTTTTAGACAGCCGGACGCCTTTTTATATCAGCGCTTCTTCAATCGTCATCAATACCGCTTTAAGCTTGCTTTTTGTTTTTTACTTCCATTTTCCTATTCAAGCGCTAGCTGTCTCTTTTTCTGTTTCCATGATGATTAACTCTTCCAGTCTTTTTTTTCTTTTATGGAGAAAAATCGGCGGTTTTAATTGGGGATTTTTGTTTTCCGAACTGTCAAAAATGATTCTCTCATCTGGACTAGCCGCCATCGCCGCCTACTACTCAATGAAGCTTTTGGACGGATTGATTATCGATACTTCCTTTACTATTAACGTCTTTATTCTTTTGGCGGTTGTCTTTAGTATTTTCGGACTGTTATATCTTTTTATCGGCTGGTTAATTGACCTTAAACAAATTTATCTGGTGACTAAACTATTAATTAAAACGAAAAACTATCAGAAAAAAATTACCGAAGTTTACAGTCAATATGAGTAAAGAAGATATAGAAGAAATTATTGCCATTAAAGCGATTCAAAAAAAACTGTTGGGAAAAAAACTTTCCTATCGAGAAGTTTATGCGATTATGGATGAAATTGCCCATCAGCGGCTGAGCGATATTTTGACTACCTATTTCGTCGCCTCGTCCTTTAAAGAAGGTTACTCACCTCAAGAGCTTTATTATTTTACGCGAGCGATGGTGGAAACCGGCAATCGACTAAACTTTAAAGGAATCGTTGCCGATAAACATTCAGCTGGAGGAGTGGCGGGCACAAGAACCACAATGATTATTGTTCCTATTATTGCTGCGGCTGGATTTCTCATCCCAAAAATTTCCTCGCGAGCCATTACCTCGCCAGCTGGCACCGCCGATGTTATGGAAGCGATTGCTGAGGTTGACTTTTCGTCAAAGGAGTTGGAAAAGATTGTCTCAAAAGTCGGTGGCTGTATTGCTTGGAACGGAAAACTAGGATTGGCGCCGGCTGATGATATTATTATCCGAGTCGAAGAACCTTTGTCTTTTGAGTCTTTTGACAAGATTATTATCTCTGTCATGGCAAAAAAAGTGGCCAGTGGCACGACTCATTTAGTTCTTGATATACCAATCGGAAAAACACTAAAAATTCATCACTTTGCAGACGGCGAAAAAATTGCCAATAAATTTAAGGAGTTAGCCAAACGTTTTAAGATGAAGGTGAGTATTGATATTAATGAAACTTTAGAGCCGGCTGGCCGCGGCATTGGTCCTATTTTGGAAGCCCGCGATGTCTTGTATGTCTTGGAACAAAAAAAGGACAGACCGCTTCGCCTTGAAGCTAAAGCGTTGCGATTAGCGGGAAAACTGCTCGACTTATGTTTTCAAGAAAAAAAAATTAAAAAAAATGGCGAAGACAGTGCTTATGAACTATTGGTTAATGGTCAAGCTCTGAAAAAATTTCGAGAGATCGTCAAGGCGCAACAGGGAGACAAAGATATTGCTTCTGACAGCTTAAAGTTAGCCTCTTTTAAAAAGGAAATTAAATCACCTATTTCTGGTAAAATCAAAGATATTAATAACTTTAATCTTAATACGACTGCCAAACTATTAGGAGCGCCTACTGATAAACCAGCTGGTCTTTATCTATTAAAAAAGCTTGATCATTCGGTTGAAAAAGGCGAACCGTTATTTTATATTTATTCCAGCGATCGCTATCGCCTGAAAGAGGCAGAAGTCACCTTAAAAAATTTACCAATTTTTAAAATTGAGAACTAGTATGAAAAAAATTAATTTCTTGGTGGTTTTATTGCTTATTATCACTTTAGCTTTTTATCTTTTTTACCGCGAAGGCACTCTTCCCGTCAATAAAAGTAATCAATCAACAAAGATCTTTGTCATCAATCAAGGAGAGTCTTTAACTAGTGTTGTTAATAATTTGTCTAAAGAAGGGCTTATTAGAAACCGATTGATTTTTTTCCTGATCGTAAAAAAGTTGGGGATTGAAAGGAAAATTCAAGCCGGAGACTTCCGTCTTTCACCGGCCATGGATGCTTACCAAATTGCCAAAAACTTGACTCATGGCACCCTTGATATCTGGGTGACGCTAATTGAAGGAACAAGAAAAGAAGAAATCGCCCAAATCATCAGCCAAAATCTCGGTATTCCTGAAACTGAATTCCTTAAATATGCAAAAGAAGGATACCTGTTTCCCGATACATATCTACTTCCCAAAGACGCAACGCCGGAATCAATCGTCAAAATTCTCGAGAATAATTTTAATAAAAAGTTTTCCACTGAATTACAACAAAAGGCTAAAGCAAAAGGTCTATCTCCGACGGAAACGATTATCTTGGCGTCTCTTGTTGAGCGGGAAGCGAAACTAAGTGAAGACCGGCAATTGGTTGCCAGTGTTATCTTAAACCGATTCAAAACTGAAATGAAGCTGGATATTGATGCTACCATTCAATATACTCTCGGATATCAACCAGAAGAAAAAACCTGGTGGAAGAAAGTGCTAACTACTGACGATCTGGCAATAGACTCTCCTTATAATACTTATAAAAATAAAGGCTTGCCACCAACTCCCATCTGTAATCCGGGACTGGCAGCTATTCAAGCGATCGCCAATGCTCCGGAAACAGATTATTTTTATTACCTCTCTGATAAAAAAGGCAAGATACACTACGCAGTGACTTTGGAGGAGCATAATGAGAATGTGAGGAAATACTTAGAATAAATTCAAAAGTTAAAAGTAAAAATTCAAAATTACAATTAAAAAATCAAAATTATTAAAAAATTTTTTAAATTTGACTCACAAAATTTTTAATTTTGCATTTTGCATTTTTAATTCTTAATGGATATCTTCTTCCTGCATTGACGATTCCGCACTCATTCTTTTTATCACATCTCTTGGCTTTGAGCCTTCGGCTGGACTGACGTAGCCAGCGGCTTCCAGTTGATCAAGAATGCGAGCAGCCCGAGCATAGCCAATTGACAACCGACGCTGGAGTAATGAAGCTGAAGCTTTATCATACTGAATAATAATCTCTAACGCCTGTTTAAATAATGGATCATGCTCGCCTCCATTAACGCTAATCATTCCTCCTTCACCGGTCCTTATTGTTACCGCCTGCTCGGTAATCTCTTCTGTGTAGTGAGTTTCCGGCGCCTGGGCTTTTAAAAACTTCACTAAGTTAACAACTTCTTTTTCCGTCAAATATGGGCCTTGAATACGGACTGGCTTAGCTTTGTCTGGCGGCAAAAACAGCATATCACCCCGACCTAAAAGTTTTTCCGCTCCCGGCATATCAATAATCACTCTTGAATCAACCATTGAGGAAACATTAAAGGCAATTCGGGTCGGAATATTAGCCTTCATTAAGCCGGTAATCACATCTACCGATGGCCGTTGGGTAGCGAGCAGTAAATGAATTCCCGTTGCTCTGGCCATTTGGGCCACCCGAGTGATTAACTCTTCAGATTCACCTGGTGCAAAAACCATCAAGTCAGCCAACTCGTCAATGACAAAGATTACATATGGTCTTTTTTCTATGCCTCCAATGCTATTATAGCTTTCAATATTCCTCGCCCCGGCTTTCTGAAAGACTTTATATCTTTCCTCCATCTCCGCTACGGTCCATTTTAAAGCTGAGATAATTTTTTCCGCATTAACAATTACTTCCGTTAAAAGATGAGGAATACCATTATAAAGAGAAAGTTCCACTCGTTTAGGATCAACGAGAATTAATCTTAACTCTTCAGGACGAGTGCGGAAAAGAAAACTGGAAATCCAAGAGTTTAAAAGAACAGATTTACCGCTACCAGTTGCTCCTGCTATTAAAACATGCGGCATCTTGGCAATAGTGGTTGACATCGGCTGTCCAGAGACATCAAGCCCCAAAGGAACCAAAAGCGGGTCATTATTTTCCGTAAACTGGGTCGAAGTTAACATCTGTTTTAAAGTGACTATTTCCGGTCTTCGATTGGGAATTTCTATACCAACCAAGCGCCGTCCGGGAATCGGCGCCTCAATTCTCACTACTCCGGTTGGCGCTGCCAAAGCTAAGGCCAAATCATTACCCAGGCTGGTGATTTTTGATAGTTTTGTTCCGGTGGTAATCTCCAAGGCGTACTGGGTGACGGCCGGACCGTAGTTAACTTCTGCCACCCGAGCGCGGATGCCAAAGGAATCAAGGGTTTTTTCAATCACGGTCGCGTTGTATTTGACATCACCCCTGTCTGCCTGCTTTTGAGAAATATCAGAGAGCAAGGAAATCGGTGGGTAGATCCAGGTTGATTTAGTTGACACCGGCAAAGGTTTGATATTAAAGGAACTGACTACAGGAGAAGGGATTTTAACTTTACCCTCGTTTCGTTTATCAAGAATAAACTGTTTTTCTTCCTTGGTCTTTTCTTCTTTTTTCTCTCCTTTTTCAAAAAAAGTCCTAAAAAAATAGGTTTTTAAAAAAAGGAAAGCAGACTTTAATAGTTGAAAGATAAAAATGACAAAGGCATCAATCGAAGTGTCAAGGAAAAGGACTAAACCGATGATAAAAACAACAGCAAGAATAACAATCGTACCAATAACGGAAAAGTCCAAAGTCAAGTTTTCAAAAATTGTCTTGCCAAGACTGCCTGATTGAAAAATTCCCAAAAGAGAGACAAAAACCATGATTAATCCACCGCTGATATTGGGTTTAATGAACTTTAACCGACGGCTGTTGAAAAAATGGCCAGAAATAAGAATGATGATAAAAGGAATAAGAATTGACAGAGTGCCGAATCTAAAAATAAGAAAGTTATTAACAGAAAATAATAGTCGACCGTTTTCTTCAGAGGAAAAGTTTTTGGCAAATGACAGTAATAGCACTAAAGCAACGCCGATCAGTAAAAAACCAATAACATTAAAAATCGTGTTTTTGTTAATTTTAAACTTAAGAAACGGCAACCTAATCAATGATCGACGTCTGGCCATAATAAATTTTATTGTAATGAAGTCAAAACCTAAAATCAATAAGAGGGTGGTTTCTTATTGTATCATCTGCAGATTTATTCGTCCCATATTATCAATCTGGTAGACGCGAACGCGGACTTTCTGCCCGATTTTGACCACATCATAGGGATTTTTGACAAATCCCCGACCCATCTTCGACACATGGACTAATCCTTCTTTTCCAGGCAACATCTCCACAAAAGCGCCAAACTGAAGAATTCGTTTAACTTCACCTTCAAACTCCTCACCAACCTGAATCACCCTTGTAATATTATTAATATGGGCCACTGCCTCATCAACTTTAGCTCGATCCAGACCACTAACTGTTACTTTTCCATCATCATCGACGTTAATTTCCGTTTGCGTTTTGGCAATTAAAGCCCTAATATTTTTTCCGCCGGGACCTATAATGTCACCGATTTTATCTTGAGGTGGAGTCAAGACGACCACTTTCGGTGCATAACGGGAAATTTCCTTGCGTGGTCTATCTATCACTTTATTCATCGAATCCAGTATCTCCAATCTCGCCTTTTTCGCCTGAGCAAAAATATCTTTAATCATTTTTTGAGTTAAACCTTTGTTTTTTACATCAAGTTGTATCGCGGTAACACCTTCTGAAGTTCCAGCTATCTTAAAATCCATTTCACCGGCAAAATCCTCTAATCCAACAATATCTGTTAAAACAACATAGTCATCGTCTGATTTTGAAACCAAACCCATCGCCACTCCTGTGACTGCTTTCTTTAAAGGAACACCCGCATCCATCAAAGATAAAGATGATCCGGAGACGCTTCCCATCGACGAAGAACCATTCTCCGAAAGAATTTCTGAAACGACACGAATAGCATATGGAAACTCTTCAACTGAGGGTAAAACCGGTTCAATTGCTTTTTCAGCTAAGGCCCCATGACCGATTGCCCGACGGGAAGGACCCATCATTCTGCCAACCTGTCCATAAGAATAAGGGCCGTCAGAATAATGATGAATGTATCTTTTTGCCTCTTTTCCCTCTGGTCCTTCAATAAGCTGCTCAAGAGTAGTCGATCCTAAAGTTGTAATCGAAAGAATCTGGGTCTGTCCTCTCTGAAACAAAGCACTTCCGTGAGTCCTTGGCAGTACGGATACTTCAATGTTAAGTTTTCTTACCTCATTGACTTTGCGATCATCAGGTCTTGTTTTTTTTTCTAAAATATTTTTTTTAATTGTTTCGTAATTATTTTTATTGATTGTGGCAAGAATTTGTTTTGTGTCATATTTTTTTTCTAAATCGTCATATATTGAAGAGACTATTTCATGAATCATTTTATCTTCACTGCCTGCTGTTTCTGCTGTTTGCTTAACTACTTCAGCGACTGGTTTGGCATATTTTCCCTTAATTAGTTTTAAAATTTCTGGATAGCTTTCTTCATCTGGAACGATATCTTTTTTTTTGCCTATTTTTTTTGAAACTTTTGCAATAAATTCGATTATTTTTTGATTTTCTTTTTTAGCCATCTCGATAGCTTCTTGAATAATCTCATCCTTAATCATGTTAGCTTTGGTCTCAATCATCAAGATTTTATCTTTTGTTGAAGAAACAACTAGATCAAGACTGGAAAATTCTTCTTCGTTTTCCGTCGGGTTTAAAATTAATTCTGTTTCTTTATTCTCAGAGGAAGTAATATAACCGATACGAACTGTTGAAATCGGACCAGCCCAGGGAACAGAAGATACGGTAAGAGCAGCTGAAGCAGCAATTGCCGAAAGAACAGCTGGATCGTTAACTCCATCAACTGATAATAAGGTAACCACGACCTGAACCTGTTTTTTATAGGTTTTTGGAAACAAAGGTCTTATCGACCGATCAATCAATCTTCCTGTTAAAACTGCGTAATCTGATGGTCGGCCTTCACGCTTAATCCAACGGGAACCTTTAATCAATCCTCCAGCATAAAGCTTTTCTGCATACTCCACAGATAAAGGAAAATAATCGATGTTAGGATTCTCCGGCCCGACCGCCACCGTAACCAAAACTGCCGTATCTCCTAATGTTGCGTAGACAGAGGTGTCGACTGCTTGGGCAAGTTTCCCAAACTGCAGGGTCAGCTTTTGTCCATCTATCTCGAAAGATTCTTCTGTGATATTCATAAATACCCAATAAATGATGCGAATCTACGAATGAATACGAATGTTGCTAATATGCGAATATTTATTTTATATTTGAATTAGCATATTCGCGGCATTCGCATTTCTTTATTCGCAGTATTCGTATAATTTTTATTTCTTTAGTCCTAACTCCTTAATAAGTTTTTTATATCTTTTCAAGTCTAACTTTTGTAGATAATTAATAATTCTTCGTCTTTTGGCAATGACTTTTAAAAGTCCTCGCCTAGAGTGATTGTCTTTTTTATTGATATCCAAGTGTCCGCTTAGTTTTTGAATTTTATGAGATAAAAGAGCTATCTGTACTTCTGGAGAACCGGTGTCGCCCTTGTGTTGGGCAAACTTAGTAATGATTTTTTCTTTATCATCTTGTAATTTTGTCATAGTTTATCATTATAATTGATGATAATGTTAGTTGCAATACTTTTTTTATTGCTGATTTTGATGATTTTCCTTTTTTTTATTCCACCAACCAATCTGATAACCATTCTCTCCTTTGATTTTTTCTTAAGTTTATTAATTAGTTTAGTCACTAAACTCTTCTTGCCAAAAAAATATCCTTTTTTCATCTTTATCAGCTGTTTTATCTTTTTTTCCCTTCTAACTTTAAAACTTTTTGAACCAGTAAACCTTCTTCTTGCGATTAGTTTTATCATTGGACTCATAATTTTGTTAAAATAACTTATGACAAAAAAATTTTATATCACAACCGCAATTCCTTATGTAAATGCACCTCCTCATATTGGACATGCTCTAGAATTTGTCCAAGCCGACACGGTTGCTCGTTACCATCGGCTACTCGGTGAGGAAACCTGTCTTCTTTCAGGCGCTGATGAAAATGCCCTAAAAAATGTCCAAGCCGCTGAAAAAGAAAAAACGCCAATTCAAGAATTTATCGATAAAAATGCCAAAAAATTTCAAGAACTAGCAAAAAAATTATCAGTAAAAATTGATATCTTTCAAAGAGGCAGTGACAAAAAAAACCATTTTTTTTCAAGTCAAAAACTTTGGCGACTTTGTGAGGCTAAAGGTGATATCTATCAAAAAAAATATAAAGGTCTCTACTGTGTTGGTTGTGAAACGTTTTATACTCCTGATGAATTGAATGAAAAAGGCGAGTGCTTTGAACATCCGGGAAAAAAACTTGAAGAAGTTTCAGAAAAGAATTATTTTTTTAAACTGTCTAAATATCAAAAACAATTAATCAATATTATTTCTAAAGATGAACTAAAGATTTATCCAGATTTTCGAAAAAAAGAAGTTTTTAATTTTTTAAAACAACCTCTTCTTGATATTAGTATTTCCCGAACAAATGAAAGAGCAAGAAATTGGGGCGTGCCAGTTCCAGATGATGATACACAAAGAATCTACGTTTGGTTTGATGCTGATAACATCTATCAATCAGGAGTAGGTTTTGGCTGGAATGAAAAATTATATCGGAAATGGTGGCCAGCCGATGTTCATGTTATTGGTAAAGGAATCATTCGTTTTCACGCTATTTATTGGATTGCTTTTCTATTATCAGCAGGTTTATCTTTACCAAAGTCTCTTTTTGTTCACGGTTACTTAACTATTGAAGGCCAAAAAATGTCAAAAACTTTAGGTAACGTGATTGACCCATTTGCACTTGTTAATAAATACGGAACCGACGCTGTCCGCTACTATCTTCTCCGTGAAATCCCACCATTTGATGATGGTGATTACTCTGAATCAAGAATGAAAGAACTATATAATTCCGACTTAGCCAACGAACTCGGTAATTTAGTCTCTCGTTTAACAACTCTTGCTGAAAAAGACGAAATAACCGTCAACAATGAAACAGTGAAACAATTTAACAATTTAACAATTCAACAATTTAATTCTTTTCAGTTTAATTTAATTCTCGAAGATATATGGAATCAAATCAAGCGCCTCAATAAAGAAATCGACGACTTCGCTCCCTGGAAAAAATCCAGCGAAGAGCGAAAAGATTTTTTATTACAATGTTTTAAAACATTAAAATCAATTGCTTGGCAGCTACAGCCTTTTCTACCAGAAACCGCCGAAAAAATCATCAAAGCCACGACTGGTAAAATTAAAAAAACCCCGCCACTATTTCCTAAATTATGAAAGATAGAATTCAAAACTACCTAAAAACTCTCAACTTAAAAAAACTTGTCTATTTATTTTTAGGAATTTTTCTTCTATCTTTTATTTTTTCAATCTTTTATAAACTACCCACTCCTGACAAATTGAAAAACTTCCAAGCTACCCCTCTCTCGACTCAAATTTTGGACAGAAACGGCAAACTTTTGTACGAAATCTACCACGAACAAAACCGCACTCCGATAAAACTCAAAAACCTTCCCTTGTATGTAGCTAAAGCAACTATTGCTATCGAAGATAAAGACTTTTATAAACATGGGGGGGTCTCAATTGTTGGCGGAATCGTCCGCGCCATCAAAGATATGTTTCTCACTCAACAGGTCCAAGGCGGGTCAACCATCACTCAACAACTAATAAAAACCTCCTTACTTACTCCAGAACGAACTTTGCAAAGAAAGATTAGAGAGATAATTTTAGCTCTCTGGACAGAAAAAATTTTTACCAAGGATGAGATTTTGGAGATGTACTTAAATCAGGTTCCCTACGGCGGCGAGGCCTATGGTATCGAGGAAGCTAGCCGTCTTTACTTTGATAGACCAGCTAAAAAACTGACCTTAGTAGAATCAGCCTTTCTCGCCGGCTTACCTCAAGCACCTTCTCTTTACTCACCCTATCTTAATCCTGATTTAGCTATCACCAGAAAAAATACTGTCTTAAAAAAAATGCTTCAAGAAAAATATATCGATGAAAAAACCTACAACCAAAACATTAAAACAAAATTAGACATCAAACCGCCACGAAACACCATTAAAGCTCCTCACTTTGTCTTTTATGTTAAAAAAATTCTTGAGGAAAGGTACGGAGTTGACACAGTGGAAAAAGGCGGACTTAAGGTAACCACCACCTTAGATTTAGAAATTCAACAAGAAGCAGAAAAAATACTAAAAGAGGAGTTAGAAAAAATCAAAGATCTTAATGTCTCTAATGGCGCCGTCTTAGTCACTCGACCGTCAACCGGAGAAATCTTAGCCATGGTGGGGTCGGTTGATTATTTTGCCACAGGATCAGGTGCTTTCAATGTCACCACTGCCCTTCGCCAGCCAGGGTCGTCTATCAAACCTTTAAACTATGCTGTTGGACTGGAGCGAAAATTAGTCACTCCCGCCACTGTTTTTATCGATGAACCGACCTGTTTTACCGGTGGCGGCCAACCAGAGGCCTACTGTCCGGTTAACTACGATGGTAACTTTCATGGCGCCGTCCAGCTTCGTTTTGCTTTAGGTGATTCTTATAATATTCCAGCGGTTAAAATGCTTGCCTTAAACGGGGTTAAAAACTTAGTCGCCTCTGCCTCAGCCTTTACCATTACTACCTTTAAAGATCCGAAAAACTATGGCCTTTCTCTCACTTTAGGTGGAGGAGAGGTGAAAATGACCGAAATGGCTCAAGCTTTCTCTGTTTTTGCCAATCGCGGAATCCCTAAAAAATTAATCGAGATTTTAAAGATTGAGGACAAGCTGGGAAAAACAGTCTATGAAGATAAAAATCCCAACTTTGTCAAAGATATTAAAAAATCCTTAACTTTTCCTAGTTTTCTTTCCATTACTGGAAAACGGGCTATTTCTCCAGAAACTGCCTTTTTGATTTCTCATATTCTTTTAGACAACAATGCCCGCTCAGCCGCTTTCGGCGAATCTTCATATCTTGTTGTTCCCGGTCATGCCGTCTCAGTAAAAACCGGAACTACCGATGATAAACGAGATAACTGGACCATTGGTTATACACCAAATTTTTTGACGGCGGTCTGGGTAGGAAACAACGACAACTCACCGATGAATCCTTATCTAACATCGGGTGTCACCGGAGCCGCTCCGATCTGGAATCGGATAATGCGTTATGTTTTAAAAAATCAACCGGATCTTTGGCCGGTTAGACCGGAAAATATTGTTGGTAAACAAGTCTGCTGGGATTCGGGAGACTTAGAGACTAAGAAAGAAGATGGTTCAGAAAGTTGCTCTTCGCGTTTTGAATACTTTATTAAAGGCACCGAACCAACGACTTCTAATATTTCCAAAATGACCGTTCCGGTAACCAAGGACGACAAACTGGCGCCAGTTAACTATCCTGATGTCGAGATGAAAGAAAAAACTATCATTAAAGATCCACTTAATCAGATGTACTGCGTCGACTGCAATCACGATAAAGAGATACCACAAACAATTAGACTTTAATAAAAAGCAGGAAAAGATGGTATATCGTAAAAAATATCTTATTCTAACACTCTAAACATATGCTTTTGTAGACTATAGTCTATAGACAAACGTGTAAAAACACTTTATCTTTTTTTTATGTCAACTTTCTTTCTTAATAAAGAGATATTAAAATTACTGACAAATTTATTAATTAATGTTTCGTCAACCTATTTTGTTGCCGCAGCCTTAACTCCTACAGGAGCTATTGGAGATTTTCGATCAATTATTATTAATTTTTCTTTTAATATGTTTGCTACTACAATGTATTTTATATTAACAGTTAAGGTAAATAATCTTTATGAATAATTTTATCTCAATTAATCAAGGATTCCAGATTATAGGCACTTTATTTGCCATTATTATTTTATTAATGATTATTGCTTTTAAAAAGGATCAAGATGTCAAAAATACTCGTAAGTAACTCTAATCAATATTTTGACGATTGTCCAATCTGCCAGGCGATGAAAAAAGCAGAAAAACAAAACCGTGATCTATCCGAAAAAGAAGTAAAACAAGCCTTTAAAAAAGCTAAAAAAGTTAAAGGGGCTGTCGTCGGCGACATTATAAATACTTCTGAACCCGCTTCGAATAATTAAAAGATTATTTTCTAATAAGTCTTTTGATTTCTTTTCGAATATCTTCAATGATCTCTTTATTCTGTATTTGCTCCTTGATGCTAAATACTATAAAAACTTCTCCTCCAAATTTATTTTTAAATTTTTTAAAACTCCCTTTCATTCTTTGAGAAATAGAATAATTACCGAAGTTTGCTTTGGCAGTAACCGGTTTAATCTGTATCCCAAAAGCTTTATCGTCGTCTACACATCCTAAATAATCAACGTCTCCTGACTGATCTAACTTGGGATCAGTTTCAATAAATTTAACTTCAGGGAATATTTTAGCTAAATTATCATAAATGACTGATTTTTCTCTTATAAATCCATCGTAAATTCTATTTACTGTTAGGTTATAAATATAATTTTTACAATCTTCTATGGTTAATTGATTAAAAGCCTCCGTCCATTCAGGTATCACTATTTGTTTAATCTTTATGTACAATCTTTCCCCAAGCTCGTCTAATACTTGTTTAGTAATTTTATATTGATTTTTACCATCAGCAAAAGCTTTTTCAAAATAAAATTTTTCCCATTCTTGAAAAGTTTTTGGTTGGCATTCTCTTATCAAAAACATCACTGGACCTACTTTATTTGGCCTCGATAGTTGATAAGTTTGACAAGCATAATTCAAAACTTTCTCTTTTTTGCCGAACGCTTTTGAATATAGCTTATTTACTTTTTTCATAGCTAATTTTAGATCCAAATTGTAATTTTCTAGGATCAATTTTTTTATTTAATTTAATATGGTCTCTGAAAATATATTTTAGATTATTTATTTCTTCCTCAAAGCTTTTCTTTAATTTCTCTTGCTTTATAAATTCAAATTGTACTTCTTCAAACATATTTTTGTTATTTAGTCCGATTTTGTTTTCAATTATCGGTAAAAAATCCTTATTTATTTCATACCCTATAGAATTTCTGTTTAAATTCTTAGCCGCTAAAGTAGTTGTTCCACTACCTACAAACGGATCTAAAACCGTATCACCCACAAAGGAAAACATTTTTATTAGTCTTTTTGGTAGTTCTTCGGGAAACATAGCAATATGATTAGTCTGTTTCTCTCCATTAAAATTCCAATGCCCAGTAAAATACTCGTTCCATTCTTTTTGTGTAAGTTTTGATTTCTCTTTAATTTCTTTACTTACTATTGGTGTTTCTCCAATTTTTTTGAATATCAAAATAAACTCATAGTCAATTTTAAGAATACCGTTTCTTGGATAAGGAAACGAACCCATCACTGAAGCACCACCAGTCGTATTTGTAGTTGTTACTTTTTGCCAAATAATCGCTCCCATATAATCAAATCCTATTATTTCACAGAATTTAATTATTTCTGTTCTTATAGGAATTACTTTATATCTACCGTAATAAACCGAGCGGGCAAATTGATCGCCAATATTGATACAAAGACGGCAGCCCTTATGTAAAACTCGAGAACATTCATTCCACACTAAATTTAAATTATTAATATATTCTTCATAAGTATTATTAAATCCTATTTGATTATCCGAACCATAATCTTTTAATTGCCAGTAAGGCGGAGAGGTAATAATTAAATGAATACTTTCATTTTTAATCTCATTCATTGATCTTGAATCTCCAATGATAATTTTGTGATTTGTTTGCATAAAAAAATAATAGCAGATTAGTATTTAAAATACCACTTGACAAATATTAGTATACTATTATAATAGTACATAATATGAATAATAAATACTTTAAAGAACTCATTGATAGTTTTTTAAAACAGAAAAACACAGTGGAATTTAGGGATTTCTTATTTGGAATTTTAACGCCAAGAGAAATCGATGAGTTATCAACAAGGTTGCAAATTGTCAAGCTTTTAAAAAAAGGCCTCCCCCATCAAGAGATTGCTCGACGCTTAGGAGTCGGTGTCGCAACAGTAACGCGCGGATCTCGGGAAATTAGAATGGGGAGGTTTAAAAATATATGAAAAACTTAAATAACAATTGGTGGACAAATTTCCTCTGGTGAAGCAGAGTCCTTTTTTGTTGGTATTATCCTCTGCTTCAGACAGAGGTTTTTTTATTTATAAATTATTTTTATTATTTATGAAAAACACACAAATTTTATTACCAGAACGAGATTTACCAACTCATTATGTAAACATTAATTATTATCTAAAAAAGTATTTAGGTAAATTACCAGATCCACCTATTCATCCAGCGACGATGAAGCCGATAAAACCTGAAGAGCTCGAAGTATTTTTTCCAAAAGCAATCATTAAACAAGAAATCTCGCTTGAGGAAAAGATTGAAATACCTGATGAGGTCAGAGAAATTTACAAAATGTATCGTCCCACTCCCCTTATCAGAGCAAAAAGACTAGAAAAATATTTAGATACACCTGCCCATATTTATTTTAAATACGAAGGTGCCACTATTACAGGTAATCATAAAATAAATACCGCTATTGCTCAAGCATATTACAACAAACAAGAAGGGGTAAAGAGGTTGACGACGGAAACCGGAGCCGGTCAGTGGGGTACGGCTTTAAGCGTGGCTGGAAAATTTTTCGGTTTAAAAGTCATCGTCTTTATGGTGAGAGTTTCCTATGACCAAAAACCCTATCGAAAAATTATTATGCAAATATTCAATGCCGAAGTGAATCCCAGTCCATCAACTAAAACCGATTTTGGCCAAAAGTTATTAAAACAAAACCCTGATAATCCTGGTAGTTTGGGCATTGCCATAAGTGAAGCCTTAGAAATATCTTTAAAAGATAAAAATACCAAATATTCTTTAGGCAGTGTTTTAAATCACGTATTACTCCATCAAACAATTGTTGGTCAAGAAGCAAAAAAACAGATGGAGTTGGCTGGTGAGTATCCAGATATTTTAATCGGTTGTGTTGGCGGTGGTAGTAACTATAGTGGTTTTGCTATTCCTTTTTTAATTGATAAAATCGCTGGCCTAAAACCAAAATTAAGATCAATCGGTGTTGAGCCAAAGTCTTGTCCAAAAATGACCAAAGGAGATTATCGTTATGACTTTGGTGATACCGCAGGAAAAACACCGCTTTTGAAAATGGAAACCTTGGGACACGATTTCATTCCGCCAAAGATTCATGCTGGCGGACTACGATATCATGGCAATGCGCCGATTTTGTCTTTTTTAAATCGAAGCGGAATTACCGAGGCTAAAGCTTATGATCAAAATTCCATTTTCCAGGCAGCCAGTATATTTGCCCAAACTGAAGGCTTAGTTTCTGCTCCAGAAACCGCCCATGCAATAAAAGCAGCTATTGATGAAGCAATCAAAGCCAAAAAAGAAGGAAAGAAAAAAATTATCCTTTTTAATATGTCTGGATTAGGTTATCTAGACTTAAAAGGCTACGATGATTTTTTACAAGGAAGATTAATATGAGAAATAAAGTCGTCTTATTAAACATCAATAGATTAAAACCACACGAGATGGTCGATAAAAAACGACTCTCTTTCCTATTAGAAAGAATAAAAAAAGACAAATATCTAAAAAACCCGGTGGTGGTTGAGGATAAACATTTAATTATTCTCGACGGCCACCACCGGGTGAAGGCTTTAAAACATTTGCGGGCAAAAAAGATACCGGCATTTTTAGTTAATTATAAAAACGATGATATTCGCGTCTTTTTGAGAAAAAAACTATTATTGACTAAATTAATTAAAAATATTGTGATCGAAAATAGTTTAAATTCAAAATTATTTCCCTCAAAAACCACCCGTCATTTGATAAGAAACCGGCCAAGAAATATTAATGTTAAAATTAATCAATTATTATGATTATCCTCGCCGCCACTAAAGGAAGAACTCCTGAACAAATAAATAAGGTTATTAAAGATGGTATAAAAGTCATCGGAGAAAGCCGTGTTCAGGAACTGTTGACAAAATTACCGGACCTGCCAAAACAAATAAGAATTGATTTTATCGGCCATTTACAAACGAATAAAGTAAAAAAGATTATAAAAATCTGTCACTTAATACACTCTGTAGACAGTTTGAAGTTAGCAGAAATAATCAATGAAGAAGCAAGAAAAATTGACAAGATCCAAAAAATCCTCTTAGAGCTAAATATTGCTGATGAACAGACAAAGTTTGGTTTTAAAGAAAATAAATTAATAAAAGTATTTCCACGACTTTTACAGATGAAAAATCTTGAGATTTCGGGCTTAATGACTATGGCGCCTTATTTTGAAGATAAAGAAATGGTTCGACCAATTTATAGACAATTAAGGCAGTTGAGAGATCTTTTGGAAAAACAGTTTAATATTTCTCTACCCCACCTTTCAATGGGTATGAGTAACGACTATCAAATCGCCATCGAAGAAGGAGCAACCATAATTAGACTGGGAAGAATTATTTTTGACTAGTTGTTATAATTAGAGAATATGATAGACAAAAAAGTTCTCGAATATATTCAACGATTAAAAACGCTTGGTATCGTCCATGAAATATTGGAACATCCTGAATTGGTTACGGTCGAAGATGTGCAAAAATATTTAGGCTATGGTTTGGATGAAGCCCTGGCGACTTTGATAATGAAAAGTGAGAAAGGTTTTGTTGCCGTTATTCGCCGTGGAGACTGCGTTCTTGACAACAAAAAAATTAAAAAGATTCTTGGCGTTGAAAGTCTAAGAATGGCAATCGATGAAGAGTTTATAAATCTAACAGGTGTCGTACCTGGTGCAGCTCATGTTTTGCATAATGTTATCAGGACTTTGATTGATAAAAAAGTTTTCGAAAAACAAAAAATAAATGGTGGTTCAGGCAGTCTTTTTTATACCTTTAGATATGTAACTAACGATCTAAAAAAAATTCCTAACAATCAAGTGGTTGATATTTCAAAAATTGCAGTAACAACTACCTCAACTTTTCAAGGGGTTAAACGAGTTTTCTCCGGTATCAGGGCAACGGGAAGATTGCATCTTGGAAATTATCTAGGAGCTGTCAAAGGAATGCTCAAGATACAAAATAGTGGCAAATATGAAACGATTTATTGCTGCGTTGATGTCCATTCGATTACTACTCCTTATGATAAAAATGAATTAGCAAAAAATAAAAGGGAAATCATTATTGACTATCTGGCAGCTGGACTTGATCCAAAAAAAAGCATTCTTATTTACCAATCAGATGTTCCCGAACATATGGAGCTGGCTTTTTATTTTTCCACAGTCACTACGGTCGCCCGAATGTTACATCTGCCAACATACAAAGATAAAATCAAACAATATCCGAAAAATGTCTCGATGGCTCTTTTAAACTATCCAGTTTTGATGGCAGCGGATATATTAATTTATAAAGCTTCCCTTGTCCCGGTTGGCATTGATCAGGAACCGCACTTAGAAGTCACCCGCGAAGTGGCCAGAAAGATGAACCAGCTTTATGGTACTGATTTTCCCGAACCGGTCAGATTTGCCACCAAAGGAGAATATATTCCTTCTTTAACGGGGACCGGCAAAATGGCAAAAACCATTGAAGGCAGTTATATTAATTTGACTGATTCAAAGGAAGAAATCAGAAAAAAAGTCAGATCGATTCCCACGGCAACAGTATCAGGTGGAGAGATGACGCCTGGTGTAAAAACTCTTTTTGCTTTTGCGGAATTATTTATACCAAATGAAGTCAAAGGATTTAAAAAATCATATCAGGACCAATCCCTCCAATTTGTCTCATTAAAAGATGCTATCGCTGAAGTAATTCACAAAGAACTTAAACCTTTTCAGGAAAGACGAAAAAAGATTGAGGCTGATCCAAAATACGTTGATCAAGTCATAAAAGATGGCGCTGCCCGCGCCCGCAAAATCGCCCGTGAAACCGTCCACGAGGTAAAACAAAAAATGGGATTACTATAGGAGTACACCCTAAGGGTGTCCAGGCTCGGGTTCACTGGCTAAGTTTCAATCTTGATTCGAAGAATGATTGTGGACGATTAAACTTCCAGGGTTTTTTAACACTGCATTTAAAAACTTCAATTGTTTTCCATACTTTGCCGGTAACATAAGGCTCATACTTAAACCATTCTTGGAGTTCTTTTTCGGAAGGAAAATCCATCACAGCCATTGATCCGATCATTGTACCTTTATCATCCAATATTACGCATCCATACCATCTACTACCTTCTTGTTCCATTTTATCTCCCAACTCAAGATGAGCTTGTCTAACTACTGTTCTCCGTTCCATGGCTTTTTTATCTTTGCCGTCTTTACCAATTATGAGGAATTGCATAAGTTAATTAAGTATGTAATAAAATCATTCTATCTTAAAATAAATAATGTTTCGATGTATCGATACATCGAAGTAACCAAATATTGGTTTATTTATAAAGTTCTTATAATTACATCTTTCAAATATTGATTTTTAAAATCTTCCTCTTGATTTTCTAAAACCACTCCTCTATCATAAATGGTGAACAAATGTTCAAAGATATGGATACTCCATTAGCTGATCTAATGCGGCCGAAAACGTTAACCGAGTTTGTAGGTCAAGAACATCTTGTGGGAAAAGGTAAACCAATTAGAAGAATGATTGAAAATAAAAAAGTCATTTCCATGGTTTTCTGGGGACCGCCGGGAACTGGAAAAACTACTCTCGCCCGGATTATTTCCAAATATATTGATGCTAACTTTGTTCCTTTTTCGACAGTCGCCGGCGGAGGCGTCGCTGAAGTCCGAAAAATCATTGCCGAGGCCAAGAAAAACTATGGACTTTTCCAAAAGACAACTGTTCTTTTTGTCGATGAAATTCACCGATTTAACAAAGCCCAGCAAGATGCCTTTTTACCCTATGTTGAAGACGGAACGATTACTTTAATCGGTGCCACAACGGAAAATCCTGGCTTTGAAGTAATTGCTCCACTAGTTTCTCGTAGCCAGATCTATGTTTTATATGCTTTAAACGATAAAGAAATTGAAACAATAATAAAGCGGGCAATCAAATTTTATCCTAAACATAAGTTCGATTCTGAAGCAATCAAACATATTATTAAAAACGCCAATGGTGACGCACGCACAGCAATTAATGCTGTTGAACTATCTTCTTCTATTTCCAGACATGTCACCCTAAGGGTGTCCGAAGAAGCGGTTCAGAGAAAAGCCATCTATTATGACAAAAAAGGCGACTGGCACTATGATACTATTTCCGCTTTCATTAAATCAATGAGAGGCTCTGACCCTGATGCCACTTTGCACTATTTAGCGAGAATGATTAAAGCCGGCGAAGACCCGATTTTTATTGCTAGACGAATGGTGATTTTTGCTGCCGAAGACATCGGCAATGCTCAACCGACTGCTCTTGTTGTTGCTACATCTGCTATGCAAGCTTGTCACATGATCGGCTGGCCAGAGGCATCTTTAATTCTCGCTCAAGCAGCCACTTACTTAGCCACTGCCAAAAAATCTCTTTCTTCATCCATGGGTATCTGGAGTGCTTTATCTGATATTGATGAAAAAAACCTCGACCCGATCCCACTTCATTTAAGAAATCCGGAAAACAAAATCATGAAAGCTTTAGGCTATGGCCAAGGCCACGTGCGATATCCATGGAAAGTGCAGCGAGAAACCGGTAGAAAAATCGTCCAAGAATATATGCCGAAGAATTTGAAAGGAAGAAAATACTATAAAGCGGATTGGAATAAATAGTCTATAAAGTCTTTAAAGTCATAAAGTTTGTAAAGTATTTTTCTTTATAGACTTTCGACTTTATGACTTTACGGACTCTTTAGTACTTTCTCATATCCTCCACACCCTCTAAACAACCAATGAGCGACGCGAGTCACTGTAGTTGTTGATACGCCAACCTCCTTTGCGATTCTTTTATAGGACCAGCCTTTTTTCAAAAGTCTTGCCATTTCTAATCGATTAGCAAACTCTTCAATTTCTTTTATCGTTAAAAGATCTCTTAAAAAATTTGCCGTTTCTTGTTCTGTTTTCAATTTTAAGAAGGCGCTGGATAGTGCCTTCTCCTTGTCGTTTTTCGGTCTATAAGGTGTGAAACTACTCATAAATAAAATTATATATGACTCATCCACCATTACAATGTTTTAAAACATTGTAATAAAATCCTGTTGACTTTTTAATATCTATATATTATCATATTAACACGTTAATATATAACTTTATGAAAGTTACAGACTTTATAAACTTTATGAACTCTTTAGTTCATCATACCCTGCTTCTGGCGGGGTCAGCTTTTATGTAATTAATTATTAAAAATATTAATTCCCTACCCCGCTTCGGGCGGGGTTTTTTGTACTCTAAGTTTCCGAGTGCAACGAGGATTACTTAGAGTAAACCCGTACGAAGTGAAGTTTCGGCTGCGTGGACGTAGACCACGAGACGAACCTGAACGTAGACGGGTCAGAATAATCTTGGTGACCGTAGCTCAATTTGGAATAGCGAAGAGTTAAGTCTTGAAGAAAGATATGGCGGACAGAGATCAAAAATTATTTTTTTAATTATGGACGATAACAATTTAATACTGGCCATCCAAAAAAATGGCCGGTTGACAGAAGAAACAATCAGTTTTTTGAAGCAGTCCGGTTTAGAGTTCGAGATCTCTAATCAACGGTTATATTCTTATTGCAATAATTTTCCTTTGAGAATTATTTATATCCGCGATGACGATATCCCCTTTTATATCAAATCTGGAGTGGTCGATCTAGGCATTGTTGGCCAAAATATTCTATATGAAAGTAATAGTTCGGCTAAATGTGTTATTAAGCTTAATTTTGGTTTTTGTTCACTATCAATTGCTGTCTCTAAAAAAGCAGCTATAAATAATTTAAAGCAATTAAAAAACACTAGAATTGCTACTTCTTATCCTAATTCAACCAACGCATATTTTAGAAAAAAAAATATTCCTGTTCGCGTTATCACCGTTAAAGGATCTGTCGAGATAACTCCTGTTCTTGGAATTTCTGATGCGATTGTAGATTTGGTAAGCACTGGTCGTACTTTAGAATTAAACGATTTACGCGTTATAGAAAAAATATATGATTCTCAAGCAGTTGTTATCGCAAATGAAATATCTTCTTTTCCCATTTATAAGAAAATATTTGCAAAAAAATTACTTAATCGTTTTAGAAAAGTTTTATCCAAAAATTAATCATATGAAAATAATTCGACTAAAAGACCTATCAAATAAAGATTATCAAAGAATCGTCAACCGCTCTGCTGGAATGAATAGATCGATTATGCCATTTATACAAGAAACTATGGAAAAAGTTCGAAAACAAGGGAACCAGGTAATTTTAGAAAAATATCAACAAAGATATGGAAAAGAAAATTATCAATCAATTCAGGTCACTCAAAATGAAATTAATAAGGCTTATTTTGAAATTGATAAAAAAACAGTCAAAGCTTTAAAACAGATGATAAGAAATATCACTCTTGTCCAAAAAACCCAACTATTAAAAAGAAAGGACACAATCGTTGAACCGGAAAAAGGAATAAAAGTCTGGAGAGAATGGCGACCAATAGAAAAAGTCGGACTATATATTCCAGGTGGAAAAGCCATCTATCCATCTTCTGTTTTAATGACGGCAATTCCTGCTAAAATCGCAGGTTGTAAAGAAATAATCATCTGCTCTCCTCCTGGAAATAACGGACGAATACCTTCGGCAACAATTGTTGCGGCTGATATGGTTGGATTAAAGAAAATTTATAAAGTCGGTGGAGTTGAGGCAGTTGCCGCAATGACTTATGGAACAGAAACTATTCCATCTGTTTATAAAATTTTTGGCGCCGGTAATTCATATGTAACTGCCGCAAAAATGATTGCTTTGGAAAAAATCAGTATTGATATGCCGGCCGGCCCTTCCGAAGTTTTTATTATTGCCGATGAAACTGCCAACCCAAAATATATTAGCGCCGATCTTTTGGCAGATGGCGAACACGGTGAAGATTCCGCTTGTGTTTTACTGACAACTTCTGAAAAAGTTGCGCAAGAAACCAAGGAGGAATTAACAAAACAATTAACTGTTTTGCCTACCAAAAAGTACGTTGAAGAATCATTAAAAAAATACGGTCTTTTAGCTGTAGTTGAATCGATACAAGAAGCAATTGATTTTGTAAACAATTACGCGCCTGAACACTTGGAGATAATGACAAAAAATAATCGATCAATTGCAAAAAAAATAAATAATGCCGGATCAGTGTTTTTAGGAGACTGGACATCTAAATCAAGCGGTGATTATGCCACTGGTGCCAATCATGTTTTACCAACCGGTGGCATGGCAAAAATGTATCCCCCACTTGGCGTCGATTCCTATGGAAAATGGATGCAGGTACAGGAATGTACAAAAGAGGGACTAAAAAAAATTAAAAATACTATTGAAGTGATTGCTGAAGTTGAGCGGTTGCCAGCTCACAAAAATTCGGTTTCTATTAGATTTAAAAGTTTTAAAAAATATTTATGAACAAAAAAATACTATCAAAAATGGCGCAAAATATTATCCCATATCAGTGGGCAAAAAATGTTGGGATAGAAGTATTAAGATTTGATACTAATACCTTGCCCGATCCTCCACCATGTACGAAAAAATTTCTAATGGAGTTAATTAATAATTGTCCGATCAACGAATACGGAGATCCGTCGTATACAAAGTTAAAGAAACTAATATCAAAATACGAAAACACACCAGTTGAAACAATTACCGTCACAAATAGCGGCGATGAAGCTCTTGATATTATTGGCAAAGCCTTTTTGAATGACGGTGATTATTTTTTAATTCAACCACCCACTTATGAAATGTTTAAACTGCAGTGTGAAATAAATCGGGGGAAGGCAGTTAAAGTCCCATTGTTAAGAAATACTTATAAACCAGACATTAAAAATGTTAATAGAGTATTAAGTACCTTACCAATAAAAATTACGTTTGTTTGTAACCCAAATAATCCAACAGGGACTGTAACCGAAATGGACGAAATAGAACTCATTCTTAAAAATACATCAGGAATTGTTGTTGTTGATGAAGCCTACAGAGAATTTTACGGAGTTACCTGTGTCCCGCTACTTTCCAAATATAATAATCTCGCTATATTACGTAGCTTTTCAAAATTTGGCGCCATGGCCGGGGCCAGAATCGGCTATTTGATTGCCAATGAAAAATTGAGCCAAGTATTTGATGCTATTCGATTTCCACTTGGAGTCAGTTATTTTTCCTACAAATTAGCTGAAAAACTTCTTGAGAAGGATCAAAAATGGATTAAAGATCAAACAAGAATGATTCAAAAAGAAAGAGAAAAACTTTCTCAATTACTTATAAAACTTGGTTTATTTGTTTTTCCTTCTCAAGCTAATTTCCTCTTAGTTAATTTTGGAAAAAAGGCAAAGAAAATTTGCAAGAAGCTCAAAGAAAATAACATCTTGGTCCGGGATAGAAGCAGTAAAGAATATTTAGAAGGATGTGTGAGAATTACCATCCGAAATCAAAGTCAAAATAATATTTTGATTAACAATTTAAAGAAAATACTATGAATAGAAAATATGACGGTTTAATTTTTGATATGGATGGCATCTTAGTTGATGTATCAAAGTCATATCGTGAAACAATTCGCCAAACGGCTGGGTATTTTTTGAAGAGAAATGTTTTGATGTCTGAAGTTGATGATATAAAAAATATTATCGGGATGAATAATGATTGGGACGCAACATATTCTCTGATAAATAAATCATCAATAAATTATGAATCGGTTAAGGCATATTTTCAAAAAATATATTTGGACGGCCTGATCAATAACGAAAAACTACTAATCTCAAAAGAAAAATTACAACTGTTAAAAAATAAGTACAAAAAATTAGCAATCGCCACTGGCCGGCCAAAAATAGAAGCCGAATATGCAATCAAAAAAAATAAATTGGAAAAAATATTTGATTGTATAGTTGCTTTGGAAGATGTTAAAAATTGCAAACCATATCCTGATTCATTATTCGCCGTCATTAAAAAATTAAGTTTGAAACAAACAATTTACATCGGAGATAATCCAAGCGACGTCCAAGCAGCTGAAGCTTCCGGAATACCAAGTATTTATGTTGGTAAACAAAATATAGGAACGATTAAATTCCAATCAGTGTTACAAGTTATTAATTTTTTACTATGAAAAGATTTTCAAAAATAGTTAGAAAAACAAACGAGACGGAAATCGCTCTTTCTCTCAGTATCGACGGAGTCGGAAAAAGATTAATAGATACACCTGTCGGTTTTCTAAGTCACATGCTGGATCTATTTTCCAAACAGGGATTGTTTGATCTTGATATTAAAGCCAAGGGAGATATGTTTATTGATGAACACCACACGGTGGAAGACATCGGTATTGTTTTGGGTCAAGCTTTTAATGAAGCGATCGGCGATAAAAAAGGAATTAATCGTTATGGTTTTTTTATCTTGCCGATGGATGAGGCATTGGTAACCGTAGCCATTGATTTTGCCGGAAGATACGCTTTTACATTTGATTGTGATTTTAACTGGGAAAAAATTGGAGATTTAAGCACTGAGTTGATCTATGATTTTTGGGACGGATTTGCTCAAAATGCCAAAGTCAATCTATATATTAAAGTGGAAAACGGACGAAATGACCACCACAAAGCTGAAGCAATTTTTAAAGCAGTGGCAAGGGCGGTTAAAATGGCCTGTGAAATTAATAAAAGAACATTAGAAATTCCGTCAACAAAAGGAGCCCTATGATTGTCATTATTGACTATGGTTTAGGTAACTTAGGGAGCGTGAAAAATGCCCTGGATAAGCTGGGTATTGATTCTGTGATCTCAAACTCAATTAAACAAATTGAAGCAGGATCAGCCTTGATCCTGCCCGGGGTTGGATCGGCCAATCAAGGCATGAAAAATTTAAAAAGAGTCAAGTTGGATAAAGCAATCGTTGACCAGTTAAATCTAGATAAGTCATTTTTAGGTATCTGCCTCGGCATGCAGCTTTTGTTTTCAAAAAGCGATGAAGGAAATGTCAAATGTCTAAATATCATTGAAGGAACCGTTAAAAAATTTAATTCTCGGCTTAAAGTACCTCAAATTGGATGGAATACTGTTGAGCAAAAAACTGAAAATAAATTGTTCAAAAATATTCCAAAAAACAGTAGTTTTTATTTTGTTAACAGTTATTACTGTCAGCCCAGTGACGAATCTGTGGCGGTTGGAGAAAGTGAATATGGGATTAATTTTTGCAGTGTTTTAGTCAAAAAAAACATTGTTGCTACTCAATTTCACCCGGAAAAAAGCGGTCAAGTTGGCCGGCAGTTTATTAAAAATTGGATAAAAACAATATGATTACCAAACGAATCATTCCCTGCCTTGACATGACGGAAGGAAAAGTCGTCAAAGGCATTCAGTTTGTCAACTTTCGTAACGCCGGAGATCCGGTCAAACTGGCTCAATTCTATAATCAGGAAGGAGCTGACGAATTAGTGTTCTTGGACATTACGGCGACTGTTGAGAATAGAGATATTCTGGTCAAAGTGGTTGAGAAAACCGCTAAAAAAGTGTCAATCCCCTTTTCTGTGGGCGGAGGAATCAGAACTGTTGAAGATATGAGAATGATTTTAAAATCAGGAGCGGATAAGGTATCAGTTAACACAGGAGCTTTTAAAAATCCCGAGCTTATCAAAAAATGTGCAGAAACATTTGGCAGTCAGTGCGTTGTTCTTTCTCTTGATGCTAAACAAGTTAAAAAAAATCAATGGAATGTTTTTATTAACGGAGGCAGAACAAATACCGGTGTTTCGGCGGATTCTTGGGCCGCACAGGCAGTCAAACTTGGCGCTGGAGAAATTTTGTTAACCAGCATTGATACCGATGGAACAAAAACAGGTTTTAATGTTGAACTAACAAAAGCTGTAACACAGGTTATTAATGTTCCGGTGATTGCCTCAGGCGGTGCCGGAAAAATAGAAGATTTTTATAAAATATTTGAAAAGGGAAAAGCCGATGCCGCTCTGGCCGCCTCTCTTTTTCACTTTAAGGAACTGACAATTAAACAAGTTAAACAGTATCTAAAAACTAAAAAGGTACCTGTCAGATTAAATTAAATATGGAATTAATACCAACTATTATCCAAGACTATAAAACACTTGAAGTCTATATGCTGGGATACAGCAATAAAGAATCTTTAGGAAAAACTGTTAAAACAGGGTTTGTCTTTTTTTGGAGCAGAAGTAGAAAAAAACTTTGGATGAAAGGAGAAAAATCAGATAATAAACTAAAAATCGTAAATATCTATTTTGACTGTTATAAAGATGCAATTTTAATAAAAATCAAATTAATAGGAAAAAACGTCTGTCACACCGGAAACCTATCCTGTTTTTTCAACAAATTTAAATAAAAACTATGACTATCGATAAACTTTATAAAATAATAAAAAATCGTAGGCTAAAAATGCCAAAAGATTCTTATGTAGCATCGCTTTTTAGAGCTGGCCAAGATAGAATTATCCAAAAAATCGGCGAAGAAGCAACTGAAGTAATTATTGCCGCAAAAAACAAAAATAAGAAAAGAATTGTTTCAGAAATAGCTGATCTATGGTTTTATCTTTTAGTAATGTTAATTAGTTTAGGTATTACTCCTAAAGAAATCCTCCAAGAACTAGATAAGAGAAACAAAAAGTAGTATATCGCGATTTTTTTCTTGTCACAATCTCCTAAAATACCTCTTTTGTAGACTATAGTCTATAGACAAATGAGTTTATAAAGTTTATAAAGTTATAAAGTTCATAAAGAAAAGAAAGGAGGTGAATAATTATGGATCAAAATCAAAACCAAAAACCAAAAATATCAGGGCAAATTTTGAAACTGAAAGGCAAAACTATCTTTTTCGATATTTACGAAGCGAAAAATAAAAGTCAGTATTTAAAAATAACCGAATCAAGATTTGATAAGGAAACCAAACAGAGCCGAAGATCGTCAATATTTCTCTTCAAAGAAGATATTGAAGGATTTAAAAATGAGTTAAACAAAATCATTTTGGAATAAACCTGGGTTTTTTATTTGCTATAATTTAAGAATGAAGATTTTGGAAATAAAGCCATTGGTTTTTCCTGAAGTTAAAGTAATCAAATTCGCTAGGTTTTCTGATAATCGTGGCTATTTTACCGAACTTTATAAAAGAAGCGATTTTCAAAGAATTGATTTTTTGAAAGATAAGCTATTCGTCCAAAACAACGAAAGTTTTTCAAAAAATGGAGTAATCCGAGGGCTTCATTTCCAGTGGAGTCCTTATCAGGAAAAACTCGTAAGAACAGTTCAGGGATCAATAATTGATTTATTCTTGGATATTCGAATCGGTTCATCGACTTTTGGAAAGCTTGGCGTTTATAAACTTGAAAGTAAACCAGAGGATGATTGTTTTGAATGGATATGGATTCCGGTTGGTTTTGCTCATGGATTATTTTTTTTGGAAGATTCAACTATTGAATACTTTTGTACCTCGGAATATTCGCCAAGTACCGAAGCGTCAATATCACCTGTTGATCCGGCAATCGACTGGTCTTTGGTTGAAAAAAATATTGCTGAACAATATAAGCAAAGCTTACCGACTGCAAATATCTCAGACAAGGATAAGGAAGGAATCACTCTGGATCAATGGGCCAAAGATGCTCGCTCCCGATTCTACAAATATCAAATAGCTTCGAACACCGGGGGTTAGTTTAACAACCCGTCAAATTTTGAAGATAAAATATCAGGATGAGTTAGTTACCGCAGAGAAAGAAGCAAGAGAAAAAAGGATGGGGGTTTGGGAGGCTTCGCAATAAATTTCTTCAAACCTATAGTATAATATGAGAATATGTCTTGGCAAGAACAATTAAATTTAAACCCAGGTTTATTTGGTGATGACTGGCCTAGTCCAGAAACACCTGAATTTTGGGAAGAAGCTTTTTATGATCAAGAAGTAGACGGTATTCTAGCTGATCAAGTTCCTAAACTTTTTAATAATAGTCCGGAAGTTCAAAAAGCCTTAGCCACCTGTTATATCTGGATTAATTCAATGGTAATAGTTATTAATGATGATGCTATTGGCGAAACACTGAAAAATCCTGACTTACTTTCTCCATCGTCCATTTCTCTTATTTTTCATGATCCAATGACTGGTTATATTTTAGAGCAAATTGGAATTGCCTTCCCTTCTGCATCTGAACCTTTTCATTCTTATTTGGAAAAACAACCGGATATAAAAAATAAATTGAAAAATTTATCTCCGGAAATGAGAGATGTTACTTGGTATGCCTTTTGGGGAACTTTTGATTCTTTGCTCCAAAG
>Ga0210056_1000096_pt1 | contig 58054 bp, 52 predicted proteins | sample CryGeyCG2014_080_2_FD_183965 | JGI IMG/M metagenome (GOLD analysis project Ga0210056, IMG submission 183965) | Groundwater microbial communities from aquifer - Crystal Geyser CG07_land_8/20/14_0.80 (SPAdes) (version 2) | ecosystem: Environmental > Aquatic > Deep subsurface > Groundwater | place...
TTTCTTTGGTTTGAATTTTATCCAGCTTGCAGACTGGTTCAAGCCAAGAAAGAGTATAGCCTTATTTTCTTTAAGACAAGCCCTTTCTGCAATATAGCAAGCTCTCCCACAAGGGGCGAGGGAACTGATAGTGGGCTTCCCCTTCCTTGATGGGAGGGGACTCCGGGGAGGGTGTTTTTTAACCGATTGCGATTAGGCCCCTTTGAGGGGCCGGCAATCGTAATACCTCCGGCTCTGTCGGAGGATATTTATGTCGATCACGAAGACGAGCACTTTTTTAGCCTCAATCTTATAGATGAGCCGGTATTGCACGCCCAGTCGGGACGAGCGATGGCCCTTCCACTCGCCCCGCAGAGCTTCATCGTGAAATCCTTTAATGAATCTCAACCCGTGAGGGCCTGAAACTCTGACAATATCTTTCCACTTCTCATATCGCTGCAGGAAATCTTTCGGCAAACGGAGAAGTTTATGAGAAAGACGTCGGTGCTCATAGATATCCCACATGGTGTATTTATACTATACTAAAAATAGTATGTCAAGCCAAACGGGACGGCAGGGTCTGCGACAAAAATGCCTGTCCTCCGACTGGATCGGGGGATCGGGGAATGACAAGATTTTTGTTATTGGAATCAACCCACACTCTTACGCGAAGAGCCGGGAAATATTTACCCATAAATTTGTCGCACACAGGGAATGGATTTATAAGTTGACCTGTTTAATCGGCAGTGTTATGATGCAAAAAATTTTACCGGTTGATCCAACGAAACTGAGAGGAACTTATGAGAAGCGATACGATCAAGAAAGGAGTGGAGCGGATCCCGCACCGGGCACTTCTCTACGCCACGGGGATGACCCGTTCGGAAATGGCCCGGCCTTTTATCGGCGTGGCCACAAGCTTTACAGACTTGATTCCGGGGCATATCGGGATGCGCGACTTGGAGCGCTATATCGAGAAGGGAGTCCATACCGGAGGCGGGCACTCCTTTTTCTTCGGTGTCCCCGGCATCTGCGACGGGATCGCCATGGGACACAAGGGGATGCATTATTCCCTTCCATCAAGGGAGCTGATTGCCGACATGATCGAGTCCGTGGCCCTGGCCCATGCACTGGACGGCCTGGTGCTCCTCACCAATTGCGACAAGATCACCCCCGGTATGCTCATGGCCGCGGGGCGCTTGAACATCCCGTCCATCGTGGTCACGGCCGGCCCCATGATGACCGGGAATTATCAGTTGAAGCGGCGCTCCTTCGTGCGGGACGCCTATGAAACCATCGGCCGTGTCCGCAACAAAGAGATCGGGAAAAAAGATCTTGGCTGTCTGGAGATGGAGGCCTGCCCGGGCCCCGGTTCTTGTCAGGGACTCTATACGGCCAACACCATGGCCTGCGTCACCGAGACCCTGGGGATGTCCATGACCGGATCGGCCACGGGCCTTGCGGTCTCGGCCAAGAAGCGGCGGATCGCCTTTGACAGCGGGGTCCGGATTGTGGACCTGGTCCGAGAAAATATCTACCCCCGGGACATCATGACACAGAGCGCCTTTGAAAATGCGATCCTGGTGGACATGGCCCTCGGAGGCTCCACCAATACGGCCCTGCACATTCCTGCCATCGCCCATGATGCGGGCCTGGATCTTCCGCTGGAGCTCTTCGATAAGATCAGCCGCAAGACCCCGCACCTGACCAACCTGGAGCCTGCAGGAGACTATTTCATGGAGGACGTGGAATACGCGGGCGGGATCCCGGCGGTTCTGCACAGGCTGGCGAGAAAGCTCAAGTCATCCATGACCGTCACAGGGAAAAATATCATTCAGATCGCGAAAGAGGCCGAGGTGGAGGGGGACGAGGTGATCCGGCCCCTGAGTCATCCCTATCACAAAGAGGGCGGGATCGCCGTGCTCAAGGGGAACCTGGCCCCGGACGGGTCCGTGGTCAAACAGACCGCGGTCTCCGAAAAGATGAAGCGGTTCACCGGCAAGGCCCGGGTCTTCGATTCTGAAGAGGCGGCCATGTCCGCCTTGCTCAAGCGCCAGGTCAAGGCAGGCGATGTGGTCGTGATCCGCTACGAAGGCCCCAAGGGCGGGCCGGGTATGAGAGAGATGCTGGCCCCCACGGCCACGGTCATGGGCCTCGGCATGTCCGAGAAGGTCGCCCTGATCACCGACGGGAGGTTCTCCGGAGGGACCCGAGGCCCCTGCATCGGCCACATCTCCCCCGAGGCCATGGAGGGGGGGCCCATCGCCGTTGTCCGGGACGGGGACCGGATCACCATTGATATCCCCGGGAGAAAACTGAATGTCAACCTGACCGAGAGCGAGATCAAAAAGCGGCTCTCCACATGGAAGCCCCCGGCGCCCAAAATCAAGAGCGGCTGGCTTGCCCGCTACTCAAGAAATGTTACCTCCGCTTCAACCGGCGCGGTCATGCGATAGATGGCTATGCAGAGCGGAACCGTTCTCCAGAATACCTGGCTCAAGGTGTGTCAGACGAAAGTAATTTTTTTAAAGCTTCCGGTCTTAGAGAGCCATTCCCTTCGCTGAGAGATTAGTAAATCCCTTAAATCGTCTTAAATCAGATCAAACAGGAAGATTTTGGAAAACAGCCCGGTGGTCAATATTATTGAGGGTGATTTTGTATTGATTTCTCGTTATGTATATGATATACAGATTACTTCTTCAGAATGGATAAGGATAAGAACCCCATATATCCTTATTATTAGATCGGATATAATGAAAGTTCAACTTCTGGACCTCAGGGAACAGTACAAGACGTTCCGGGATGAACTGCTCCCGAAGATTGACAAACTGCTATATTCCCAGCAATTCATTCTTGGCTCCCCTGTAGAGAGGCTGGAGGCGGAGATCGCCTCTTACTGCGGGGTTGAATACGGCATCGGTGTGGCCTCGGGCTCGGATGCCCTGCTCTTATCCCTCATGGCCGCGGGCATCGGCCCCGGGGATGAAGTCATCACCACCCCCTATACCTTTTTTGCCACGGCGAGCGCCGTGGTCCGGCTCGGCGCGAGGCCGGTTTTTGCGGACATTGATCCTGCGTCCTGCAACATCCATCCATCCGCCGTTGAGGAGAAGATCACGGATCGGACGCGGGCGGTCCTTCCCGTGCACCTCTACGGCCGGATGGCGGACATGGATCCGATCCTGAAGATTGCGGCAAGGCGCAACCTTCTCGTGATCGAGGATGCGGCTCAGGCCATCGGGGCCGAGTACAAGGGAAGCCCGGCCGGCTCCCTTGGGGATACCGGCTGTCTTTCTTTCTTTCCATCCAAGAACCTGGGCGGGTTCGGGGATGGGGGCATGGTGGTGACAAACCGCCTGGACCTGGCCGACCGGATCCGGATGTTGCGCGGTCACGGCATGAGTCCTAAATATGTGCATAAACTCGTGGGGATCAACAGCCGTCTCGATGCCCTGCAGGCCGTGGTCCTTTCGGTCAAGCTCAAGCACTTAAACACCTGGCAGGAGAGGCGTAAAGAAAATGCAGGCCGGTACAGCCGTCTTTTCCGGCATACCGACCTGCTTCAGGATCAGACGGTTGTTCTGCCCGCAGAGATCCATGACGATAAAGACGGAAACATTCATGTCTATAACCAGTATGTGATCCGTGCCCAAGACCGGGACGGGCTCCGGGCCTATCTTGAAACGCAGGGGATCGGGACCGAGATCTATTACCCCATTCCGCTTCACCTCCAGGAGTGCTTTTCCTTCCTGGGCTATGGCGCCGGAGATTTTCCCGAATCCGAACGGGCGGCCAAAGAGACCCTGGCGCTTCCCGTTTATCCTGAACTGACCCCGGAGATGCAGGCGTACGTGGTGGACCGGATAAACGCCTTCTACCGAGGCGGGTGAACCCCCTCACCTACGCCCTCTCCCCCGGTGGAGAGGGTTGAAACGATCGGACTTTCTCCCCTGAGTATCCTCTCCCCCGGTGGGAGAGGATGAAGGTGAGGGGGAATGTGTGCATAGAGGACCCCCCCGGGTTACATGGGTGTAACCGAGAGGGCGGAGCTGTATCGTATGGAGAAAAAAGGTAAACGGGCTCAGATGACAAAGAGAGACACGAACCTTACCTTGCCGGTTCAAGAACGGCTCGCTGGAATCGGCAGGAAGTACAGCCTTCGCCTGATCCTTCTCTTTGGATCGCAGGCCCACGGAACGCCCCATGCCAAGAGCGACATTGACGTGGCCGTACTCACGGAAGGGGGATCCGGGATGCAGATGTCGGATCAGCTTGACCTCATGTCCGACCTTGGGGAGGCGTTCGGGAGAGAGGTGGATCTTTCCATACTCGATCATGCCGACCCCTTGTTCCTCCATCGAGCGGCGGAAAATGCCGTGCTTCTTCACGGCGGAAGCCGCGCATTGGCCGAGCTGCGTATCAAGGCCTTCAGAAAGTACCAGGACTTCCGGCGTATCCTGAAGATGGAGCGGGAGTTCGTTTTGAATCATTATAAGATCGGAGAACCGGACCATGATTGACCGCGATCTCGTCTACCGCAAGATCACTCTGATTACGCCGGACTTGAACGCCTTAGAGAAACTGGCCTCCCGTGCGAAAAAAGATTTTCTCTCAGACGACGTCGCTACGGCGGTGGCGGAACGGTACCTGGAGCGTGTGATCGGAAGGATGATCGATATCAACTATCACCTGATTACCTCGGCCGGCGAACCGCCGCCCAAGGATTATTATCTATCCTTTATCCAGTTGAGCAAGCGCCCCAAGGTCCTTGAAGAGGATTTTTCCGTCCGAATTGCCCATGCCGCAGGCCTTCGAAACCGCATTGCCCACGAATACGACGACATGGATTCCGGCCTTCTGTTTGAAGGCATGTGTGCGGCAATGAAAGATATTCCTTTATATATTAAGGCTATCCTGAAATATCTCGAAAGTCAGGGGAAGGGCCGAAACCCGGATGAATGTTGATGCTTGATTATATTACAATTTTCAAAAAGTTTAATGAAAAACAAGAAACGGGTTTTTTGCCGTGTAATGGAAGGAGGTGACTGAAATGGGCATGTCGGTAAATCTACCGGAGATAAACATAAAAGAAGATGAAATAAAATTGTTACTTGCCATAAAGCTTCTTGAAGAGGAGTTGATATCTTTAGGAAAAGCGGCTGAAATAGCGGGCTACTCTGAGAAGGCTTTTGTAGAGATCCTTATGCACAAGGGGATAAAACCAATAAGATATTTAAATTTTGATCTTGACAAGGAATTCAAGAATGCCTGACAAGCCTGTTGTCGATACGTCTGCTCTAATAGCATTGGAAAAAATCAATATCGTGCACGTCTTATGCAGACTCTATGGCGAAATTATCCTTCCAGAGGCCGTTGTTAAAGAGTTTGGCTCCCTCCCCATCGACTGTTATTTGATAGAAAAGGTTAAAAGTCCACTGGTGAAATTGCTTGTTAACGACTTAAACCTGGGGAAAGGAGAGGCAGAGGTGATTGCGTTGGCAAGTAATATGGGAGCTGCCACAATCATTGACGATCTAAAGGCTCGTAGAATTGCAGAGAATATGGGATTGAAAGTTACAGGTACTATTGGGGTTTTGCTCAAAGCAGAAAGGGCAGGTTTGGTAGACAGTGCCTATAAAAAGGGAAAAGAACTCTTAGAGAAAGGCTTTTATGTGTCGGACGAATTGCTGAGCTCTCTGTCAAGATTTAAAGGCTCTTAGTATATCTGCATCGTCTTGTGGAGACAGGGCAACAGTTGCCTGGATATGATATGTGCTCTAAGCAGACTGTTTGATGAGGACTGTAAAATATATGGATGAGGATGTTTTACTTAAAAAGGCAATAAAATTGCTTGTCAAAGAATTAGGCCCTGTCGAAGCTATAAGGTTTATTAACATACCAAGGAAAAAGAGGATGGAAAGCGTAAAGCGACATCGGGAATGGCAAAAACAGTTAGATAAAGAGAAATTTTATGATGAGGTATTTGAAAGCTTATAGTCTTCAATTTCGTAGAACTCTTTTTGTCTTCTCTCCAATAATAAAAGACGGAGTGGCAGATATATTTAAATATGTTTCCTCTCCCCACTTGAGGGGAGAGGATGAAGGTGAGGGGGATGCTTTTAAAAAAGTTGGTCTGAAACAGTAACAAAAGAAATCATAATCAAATTCACAAAGCTGATAAAGCACCGGGAAAAGGAGACCCTATAAACCATGAAAAATTATGATTCCACCAAACGGATACTGGTCACCGGCGGCGCCGGGTTCCTGGGTTCGCATCTCTGTGAACGGCTCTTGAGCGAAGGACACGAAGTCCTGTGTGTGGACAATTTTTACACGGGACGCCGTGACAATATCAAAGACCTCCTCTCCAATCCGGACTTCGAGGTCATCAGGCATGACGTCTGCTTCCCTCTCTATGTGGAAGTGGATGAGATCTACAACCTTGCCTGTCCGGCCTCGCCGATCCACTATCAGTTCGACCCGGTCCAGACCACCAAGACCTCGGTCCACGGCGCGATCAACATGCTCGGACTGGCCAAGAGGGTCAAGGCCAAGATCCTTCAGGCATCTACATCCGAAGTCTATGGAGACCCGGACATCCATCCGCAGCCGGAAAGTTACTGGGGCCATGTCAATCCTGTCGGCATTCGGGCGTGCTACGATGAGGGGAAGCGTTGCGCCGAGACCCTCTTCTTCGATTACCACCGCCAGCACAGGCTCAGGATCAAGGTGGCGAGGATCTTTAATACGTTCGGTCCCCGCATGTATCCTAATGACGGCCGAGTCGTGAGCAACTTCATTATACAGGCATTGAAGGGCGAGGATATTACGATCTACGGTGAGGGGAACCAGACCCGGAGCTTCTGCTACGTGGATGATCTGATCAGCGGATTCATAAAACTCATGAACACCCCCGATGATTTCACGGGCCCGGTGAATCTCGGAAATCCTGTTGAGTTCTCTATTCTGGAACTGGCCCGGAAAGTCATTGAACTCACGGGAACCCGATCAAAGATCATCTTCAAACCCCTGCCCCAGGACGACCCCGAACGGCGAAAGCCGGACATCACCCTGGCCAGGGAAAAACTGCAATGGGAACCTGGAGTCAAACTTGAAGATGGGCTTCAAAAGACCGTAGAATATTTCAGGAATTTATTGGGGAAAAATTCAAGTCATTAAAGGTATGCCTCACTGACCCGGAATCAGAGCAAATAAATATTGTCCTTGGCATAAGGACGAATTCGTTTTAATTTGTCCTTGATATAAGGACAAATAGGATGACAAATAATATGATGAGTAAACAGACTTTAAAAGAGATCATTTCATCTAACGAAGAGTTCATTCTGAATCATGTCCGGGGAATAATAAAAAGAGAAAGAATCTCCCCTCCTGGATCCTTGAATAAGGTCGTTGTATTTTACGGTATTAGAAGAAGTTACGATGTCTTCTATTTTGCAGAGAACGGTGAATGCGATTTTATTGCAAGATCGGATGAAAATAAACTGCTTCCCATACAGGTCTGCTACGAATTGAACCAAAAAAACAGGGAGAGAGAAATAAATGGCCTCATTGAAGCCTGCAGAACGCTCGGCGTTTCCGCAGGCACGATTCTCACCTTTGACGACGAAGAGGAGATGGATGCAGAAGGAATATACATACAAGTGCTTCCGGCATGGAGGTGGATCGCGGAGCCGAGATGAAACCTCGATGTTTCCTCGCCCCATCGGGGAGAGGAAGAAGGTGAGGGGGTAGAAAGCCACATGCCCAGCAGATTCTCCACAGCCCTGCTCGACGAGGCGATAAAAAGAAAAAAAAGAGAGCGGGAAGAATTGCGTCTCTCCCTCTTGGCCGGAATCCTGTCGGCTCTTGATGAACTTACGAATGAGATCCCGTTTACTGAAGCCTATATCTTCGGATCCGTGGTGAGGCCCTACGGGTATTCCGAGGAATCGGATGTGGACATCGCTTTTGTGGGCCTTAAGGACAAGGATTTCTTCAGGGCCATGTCCATAATCTCTCGGAAAATCGGCAGGGAAGTGGACATCGTGCAGATGGAAAGGCATAGGCTGTCACAGGAGATCAGAAGGAGGGGAATAAAATGGACCCGGAAAAGCTGACCTTATTGAAGGCTGAGATCCAAAGCCAGACCGCTGTTATTGAGAGTATCTACGCCAAACTCGATGAGCGGGGCCGCGGCAAGACTCGGGCGGCCCTTGAAAGCGTGGGCTATCAGCTTCATAATCTCTACTGTGCCTTTGAGGACTTGTTCAAGATGGTTGCCCATGCCTTCGAAAACCAGATTGAGGACAAGAGCCAGTATCACATGGAGCTGCTCCGGAGGATGAGCATCTCTATCCAGGGCGTGCGGCCTGCATTGTTCTCTCATGAAAGCTATCTGCTTCTGGATAACCTCAGATCGTTCAGACATTTCTTCAGGCACGCCTACTCCTATGAACTTGATCCCAGAAAGGTATCGATTGTGATGCAGGATGCAGGGAAACTCAGGTCCAGATACAGAAAAGATATTCAAGCCTTTTTAAGGGATTTAACCGAAGGTCGAAAACTCAAGGGCGCCCGTTGAGGTATGGGTTCAGACCCGGCGGGATGACGAGGAGCCAGACAGTGAAGCAAGAGATCAACAGGATCATTCAGAATCTACAACCTGTCCTTCAAAAATATCAGGATCGGATTTTGTTCGCCTATCTGCACGGATCTGTTTTGTCCTCTGAGAATCCTCAACGAGAAGAATATCTAAGAGAGGTGATGACATGATCAAAGGCACCGATCCTGAACGTATCGGGAAGCTGGTCGGTTCGATGCGCGAGTCCGTTCGCGTCTTGAATGAGATCAGGGCCATGAAGGAGGCTGACTTTCTTAAGATGAAATATTTAATGTAGCAGCCGAAATTGAGTCCACGACACTTAGAGTAGACAAGCGGTTCGTCCGGCAATAATTCTTCATCACCCTGGCCAGGGAAAAACTGCAATGGGAACCGAAGATCAAGCTTGAAGACGGGCTTGGAAAGACCGTAGCATATTTCAAAGACTTGATAGTCTGACATCTCAATGTTTGCTGAAGAGTGGGGGTGCTATGGAGAAAGAGTACGATGAAATAGATCTTTATCAGCTATATTTGACCGTTTCCAAGAGGAAGTGGCTGATATTTTTTTTAGTCATCATATCTACCGCTGTTGTTTTCTGCATATCCTCCATCTCCCCCAAGATATACGAAGGTGTCGCTATTCTTCATGTACCTTTGCTTCCGGATACGTTAAGAAATTCTCCAACCTCAGAATCAGTGTCCATAATAAGCTCTGTGTTTCGATCAATCAAGGAAGAAAGGAGCTTCCCGGGGTTATCCTCTTCTGTTATTGAATACATCGATGATATCAGTGCAACGAAGATTAAAGATTCAGAAGAAACAATAGAGCTACGTGTCCGGGTCAGAAACGACAGGGAAAAGGCAAAGGTTATTTTTAACCAGTTGCTAATGTATCTTAAGGCGAATAAATTTATCGCACAAGAACTGGCCCTTGAGAAAGCCAGTATCGAAAAGAAAATCACCGAAACTGAAAAGGCGCTGGAAGGGGCTATTAAGATCAAGGATCAGACAATAAGACTGCTTGAAAATAGAAATCCTGTAGGTTTTAATCCGGTTGATCTCGAGGTGAATGTAAATAGCTTAAGGTATGAGATTATTGATCTTAAGAAGAAGGCTGATATTTTGGGAAGAGGCTATGAATTTGTTCAGCTGCCACATGTATTTGAAAAACCCATAAAACCAAGGCCTCTTTTGCATGCTATGCTTGGTTTTTTGAGTTCCCTGGTGTTCGGCATTCTTCTCGCATTTTTCCTTGAGTGGAAGGAGAAAATTAATATGTCTAAGACTTAATTGGTTCTAAATAAATATAATATTATTGGAGATGACTGTGAAATCAAAAAATAAAAAAATTGCGGTTGTAGGCACAGGCTACTGGGGAAAAAATTTAGTTCGTAATTTTTATGCACTCGACGCGCTCCATAGTGTATGTGACGTGGACACAACAACCCTGCAGCAGATTCTGGTCCAGTATCCGGGCACTCAAGGAGTCACAAGCGTTACGGATGTCCTGACGAATCCGGAGATCCAGGGAGTAGCCATAGCGACTCCGGCAGAAACCCATTCTGGATTGATTCGAGAAGCACTCTTGGCTGGAAAAGATGTTTACGTTGAAAAGCCAATTTGTCTGGCTGAGCGGGAAGGAACTGATTTAAATCTTTTGGCTTCTGATAAAAACCTTATACTCATGGTCGGCCATCTTCTTTGGTATCATCCGCATGTTCTTAAGTTTCAGGAGCTTGTCAATAAGGGAGAGCTTGGACGAATCCAGTATATTTATTCCAACCGACTAAATTTGGGGAAACTTCGTCGGGAGGAAAACGTTTTATGGTCATTTGCTCCTCATGATATATCCGTGATACTGGGGTTGCTCGGAGAAATGCCAGAATCCGTTCAGGCACAGGGGGGCAATTATCTGCATCAGAAAATTGCAGACACGACGGTGACACTCCTCAATTTTGCAAGCGGTGTACGGGCCCACATATTTGTATCCTGGTTACATCCTTTCAAGGAACAAATGCTTGTGGTAGTGGGTGACCAACAGATGGCTGTTTTTAACGACACTCTCCCCTGGGAGGAAAAACTACAATTATACCCCCATTCCATCAGCTGGAAAAACAATATGCCTGTGGCCAATAAATCCAATCCGATTATGGTTCCCGTTCCCCAGGAGGAACCTTTACGCGCAGAATGTATCCATTTTCTTGAGTGCCTTGATACTCGAAAACGGCCTCGGACAGACGGTGAGGAAGGTCTCCGGGTGCTGAAAGTCCTCAATGCGTGCCAGAAGGCCCTTGAAGTTAACAAGGCAGTGTTTTTAAAGAGCAATAACTCCCTTGTTCCGGATTATTTCGCCCATGAGACAGCCGTCGTGGACGAAGGTGTTGAAATCGGGAAAGGGACGAAGATATGGCACTTCTCACACGTGCTTTCAGGATCGAAAATCGGGAAGGGCTGCAACATCGGTCAGAATGTAGTAATCGGCCCCAGGGTTACCATTGGAAACGGATGCAAAATACAAAACAATGTTTCAATTTATGAGGGTGTTGTTCTTGAAGATGATGTTTTCTGCGGCCCTTCCATGGTGTTTACGAATGTATACAATCCAAGAGCGGGCCTGCGGAAGATGGATCAGCTGAGAAAGACACATGTTCAAAAAGGTGCGACCATCGGCGCCAATGCGACAATTATTTGCGGCAACAAACTCGGGAGGTATTCTTTTATCGGGGCAGGCGCCGTGGTGACCCATGATGTTCCTGATCACGCACTGATGGCCGGGAATCCGGCAAGGCAGATCGGGTTGGCCTGTAGATGCGGGGAAAGGCTGCCGGAAACATTGGAATGCGCAGTTTGTGGAGAAAAATTCAGAAAAGGTGAAGACGGCCTCGATGTACTTTCTGAAGCGTTTTGTTCTACAAGAGAGGATCAAAAATGACCATACCTTTTATTGATTTGAAAGCACAGTACAATGCGCTGAAAACGGAAATTGATGCACGGATTGAGAAGGTTCTCTCTCACGGGAACTTCATTATGGGGCCGGAGATTGAAGAATTGGAAAACAAACTGGCCGATTACGTCGGTGTAAAACATGCGATCGCTTGCTCCAGTGGCACGGATGCCCTGCTCATGTCCCTTATGTCTTACGGGATCGGGCCGGGTGATGCCGTATTTACCACACCGTTTACCTTCATCGCCACGGCAGAGGTGATTGCGCTGCTGGGAGCGACCCCGGTCTTTGTCGACATAGATCCCCTTACGTTTAACATGGATCCCGATCAGCTCAAGCTCGCTATTCAGAAGGTCGTGAAAGAAAAGAAACTCAGGGCACGAGCGGTCATTCCTGTTGACCTCTTCGGGCTTCCCGCTGACTATGATACGATCATGGAGGCTGCAGGCGCCTATGACTTGTTTGTACTGGAGGATGCTGCCCAGGGGTTTGGCGGCGTATACAAAGGCCGCCGTGCGGGGAGCTTCGGGCATGCAGCCGCAACAAGCTTTTTCCCGGCCAAACCACTCGGCTGTTATGGAGATGGCGGAGCCGTTTTTACCGACAATGATGATCTGGCCAAAACATTGGAATCCATCCGTGTCCATGGCAAAGGTTCAGACAAATACGACAATATACGAATCGGGATCAACGGGCGTCTGGATACCCTGCAGGCGGCGATTCTTCTTCCGAAGCTGGAGGCATTCCCGGCGGAATTGGAGAAAAAACGAAATATTGCATTGCAGTATTCCGAAGGGCTGCGGGATGTTGTCCAGGTGCCGCACATCCCTGAAGGATATGAAAGCGCTTGGGCCCAGTTTTCTGTTCTGACAGAGGATCGAGACAAATGTCAGGCGCTGATGAAAGCGGAAGGAATCCCCACGGCGATCTACTATCCGAAACCCCTGCACCTGCAGACGGCATTTTCCTATCTGGGGTACCGTAAAGGCGATATGCCGCACTCCGAGGTATCTTCGCAGCGGATATTCAGCCTTCCCATGCATCCCTACCTGAAGGATGATCAAATCAATAAGATTGTAGACACGTTGAAAAAAGCGGCCGGGTGAGTCAGCCGGGGCCGAGATGGTGAAACCGTTTTTATTGTGGATAGAGGGGAATCTGCTGATGAAAAATGTTCTGTTAACTAAATTGAAGGACAAAGGGGCAATCATCGGAATTGTGGGGTTGGGATATGTGGGATTGCCGCTCGCTCTCCGCTTCCTGGAAGTTGGATTCCGAGTTCTGGGCCTGGATATTGATAAAGCGAAGGTAAAGTCGCTGCTCTCCGGAAAAAGCTATATCAAGCATATCGATTTGAGCCCCATCAAAGAGGCAATTGAAAAAAACATGTTTAATGCCACGAGTGAGTTTTCGAGCGTCTCCGAGGCCGACGTGATTATTCTGTGTGTTCCGACGCCTTTGAACAAACACCGGGAGCCCGATCTTTCATTTGTCATAAACTCTGTGGAAATGATTGTGCCTTACCTGCGGGCCGGCCAAATGCTTTCCCTGGAAAGCACAACCTATCCGGGGACCACCGAGGAAGAACTCAGGCCGCGCATGGAAAAAGCAGGATGGAGCATAGGGAAAGATGTCTTTCTTGTCTATTCGCCTGAACGTGAAGACCCTGCGAATCCTGACTACACCACCCGGACCATTCCAAAGGTCTGCGGGGGATCTACTCCGGATTGCCTTGAAGTCGGTATGGCCCTTTACAGCCAGGTCATAGACCAGGTGGTTCCGGCATCCTCCACCCAGGTGGCTGAAATGTCCAAGCTGCTGGAGAATACCTACCGGGCGGTAAACATTGCCCTGGTCAATGAGCTTAAACTGGTTGCTGACCGGATGGGGATCGACATCTTTGAAGTCATCCGTATTTCCGCTACCAAGCCATTCGGATTCAAGCCTTTTTATCCCGGCCCGGGCCTGGGCGGGCACTGCATACCCATCGACCCTTTTTATCTTACATGGAAGGCACGGGAGTACGGGGTTAGTACAAAATTCATTGAGCTGGCGGGTGAAATCAATGTCTCCATGCCGGAATACGTTGTGATCAAGACAACAGAGGCCTTGAACAGACAGGGTAAGTCGCTTAAGGGGTCCAGAATCCTGGTTCTGGGCATTGCCTACAAGAAGAATGTCGATGATATGCGGGAATCCCCCAGTGTCATCATTATGGAGAAACTGAAGAATCACGGTGCTGAAATTGCCTACTCAGACCCTTATGTACCGGTATTCCCAAGGATGAGGGAACATTATTTCGATCTCAAAAGCGTTTCACTGGCGCCGGATATTATTTCCGGGTTCGACTGTATTTTGATCGCAACGGACCATGACTGTTTTGATTGGAACGCAGTAAAGCGGTATGCAAAGATTATTGTTGATACACGCGGAGTTTTCAAGGCTGATCATGAGCGGATTTTTAGAGCGTGACCATTATCCATATCCGGAGCGAGAAACTGTCCGCAGTTCCAGTGAGGCGCAGTTCTTTGCCATAAGAAAAACTCCGAGTAATTGAAGACTCTATTATAACTTGCCTGCATTCTTTTCCGCCTCCATATTTCTTGTTTTTCCCCATTCCGAAAAAGCTGCATATGTCACTCTTAGGATGAGATATACAACAGGGTGGGAAGAACGGATATATTCGTTTTTACATATAAAACACATCCTGACTGACAAGATGATTTAGCGCCTTTTCCATCGAAAAAACCCCGGAAAGGAACTCGTGTAAAAATGTGCGGCATTTGCGGGATTATAGGTAACAACAGGAGTATTCCAGACAGGAGCGTAACCATCAGCAGGATGATGGACCGCATGGCACACCGCGGGCCTGATGACAAGGGCACCCACAATGGAAATTTTCATTTTTTTGGGAACATTCGTCTTGCCGTTATAGATATAGAATATGGTCACCAGCCCATGGTTACAGCTGACGGCCGCTACGTTCTCGTTTTTAATGGCGAGATATACAATTACCTGGAATTGAGGCAGAAGCTTATTGATCGTGGAGTTCAGTTCCGGACGCAATCTGATACCGAAGTCCTTCTACAGCTGCTTGTGCATGACGGGGAAGATGCTCTTAAAAAACTTAACGGCATGTTTGCCTTTGCATTGTTTGATAACCATACCAAACAGTGGATGATTGCCCGCGATCCGCTGGGTATCAAGCCTCTTTATTACGCTATTCTCGATAGGGAGATAGTTTTTGCATCCGAGATCAAGGCATTATTGGTGCACCCCGATATCCGGGCAGAGTGTAACTGGACCGGGTTACAGCATTATTTGACGTTTCAATTTTGCCTTGGCTCCGAAACGCTGTTTAAAGGAATCAGACAGCTTGAACCCGGATTTTATATGAAAGGTTCGACAGGCAAAGTTGATGCCCGTATCCGCTACTGGGACACAAACTATAATATTGTCGATCAGACGGAGGAATCCTATTTTACCGAAAAACTTCGATCCCTAATAGACGAGAAAGTAGGCCTTCAAATACGAAGCGATGTTCCGTTAGGCGCATACCTCTCCGGAGGGCTTGACTCAACAACGGTAGCAACGATGGCTTCGAACCATTTGGGCCAGCGGCTCAAGGTTTTCCATGGAAGATTTTACGATGGACCTGCCTTTGATGAGTCTCCATACGCAAGAATCGTAGCGAATGAGCTCAATGCAGAACTGATCGAGGTTGTGCCAACCCCTGAGGAGTTCGCGGATATTCTCCCCCGTCTGATTTATTTTCTCGATGAGCCTGTAGCGGGGCCGGGATTGTTTCCCCAGTACATCGTGAGTAAGGCGGCATCGAAACACGTAAAGGTTATTCTCGGAGGACAGGGCGGAGATGAGGTCTTTGGCGGTTACGCCCGATATTTGATTGGCTATCTTGAACAGGCATTGAAGGGTGCTATATTTGAAACCCAGGAGGAAGGAAAACACCTTGTTACTCTTAATTCCATAATTCCCAATTTACCGATACTCAAAGAGTACCGTCCTCTTATGCAGCATTTCTGGAAGGATGGTCTTTTTGACAATATGGACGGCAGGTACTTCAGGCTGATTGACCGCAGTCCTGACATTGCAAATCTGCTTACCGAAGACGCACTCTCGAGGTTCAATCGCGAGCAGGTATTCTCTGAATTTCAGGAAGTCTTTAACCATCCTGAAACGAAATCGTACGTTAACAAGATGACGCATTTTGATTTAAAAACGCTGCTTCCAGCCCTGCTTCAGGTCGAGGACAGGATGAGCATGGCCGTCTCGCTTGAATCTCGTGTACCCCTTCTGGATATAGACATTGTCAACTTTGCCACAACCATGCCCCCGCAGATAAAGTTTCAGGGCGGAAGGTCCAAACACATCCTGAGAAAGGCCGTAAGCAGTATCGTATCTGACACTGTGCTCCAGAGGAAGGATAAAATGGGCTTTCCTGTTCCCTTGAAAAAGTGGCTGGAAAACGGGCCGGTAAAGGACTTCGTTCATGAAGTATTGCTTGGTAAAGCGAGTAAGGAAAGGGGGCTTTTCAAGCCATCGGCCCTGGAAAAGCTAATCCATACTGAAAGCGAGTACGGACGTCAGCTTTGGGGCGCTCTCTGTATAGAGCTATGGCATAGGACTTTTATCGACGGGAACTAGTGGAGTCTTAAACCAATATGGAGAAGAGCATGCTTAAACAGAAGCCGTTGGTTTCGGTTGTCGTTGCCGCTTATAATGAAGAACAGGTTATTGCAGGGAATATCCGTAAAATAATAACAACCATGAATGAACGCTCGGACGTGGAGTGGGAACTGATCCTTGTAGATGATGGCAGTAAAGACCAGACAGACAGGCTTATTGATGAAGCGGCGGCAAGTGATCCGCGGATCAAGGTTCATCACCATTGGCGAAATTTTGGGCAGGGGAGAGCTCTGCGTAACGGATTTAACTTGTGTGCCGGCGAGACAATCATAACGCTCGATGCGGACCTCAGCTATGGTCCGGAATACATATGGAAGCTCTTTGATGAGCTGTATAAGGAAAAGGTAGAAATCGTGCTTGCCTCTCCATATACGAAGGGAGGCAGTGTCAGAAATGTTCCTTATCACCGTTTTTTGCTGAGCAGGTGGGGGAACCGGTATCTCGCCAAAATGAGTCATTACAATATTTCAACAAGTACCTGTGTTGTCCGCGCATACAGAAGCGAAGTGCTGAATAACATGTATCTCACATCAGACGGTATGGAGCTGCAGCTTGAAGTCCTGATGAAAAGTGTCATGATGGGATATAAAGTATCAGAAATCCCGGCAAACCTTGTGTGGTCTGAACAGAAGGCCAGGGGAAAGGGCTTGCGCCGTGTTTCCAAGATGGATATTCTTCAGGCTATCAGGTTGTACCTGCAGATGGGGTGGCTTTCTCGCCCTGCGTATTATTTTATTATATTCGGCATGCTGTTGATTCTCCCTGGCTTGTATATGGCATCATGGCAGGCATGGAATATCTTTAATGCTGTCATCCGTCACGTTAATACGGGAGAAGGTATCCTATGGGGCATATCCAAAGGGATTGAGGAGGTATATACAGCTTATGTTTACAGCTTCGTTATTAGTGGGGTCCTTATAATTATCGGTCTTCAGATTCTGATTCTGGCCCTGTTGTTCATTCAGAACAAATTTTATTTTGAAGAGCTATACCGGATCAGTCAGCAAATATTGAAGAAAAGAGAGATGAGTTGAAGGCGGATTCAACTGTTATGCGAGATGAAAGGGTTTCTGTTCAACTGGCCTCGGATGTCCCTGTGGATGATACCCTGCTTGCAACACTCAATCAATTTCATTTCAAGTCTTTAAAACTTCAAAAAAAAGCGGTTTCACCTCATGTATTAAAGTATATGAACAAGGTAGATCAGAACGATCATTCTTCCACGTATATGCTCAGGGGGATGGAGGCGGCCGGGAAAGCAAATGTGCAAAGGCTTCTTAAAAAGGATTACCTGGGTATGATTGGCCGTCACTTTAATATATACCTTAAACAATCAGGCAGGATCCGGCTTGGAAAAGCCATGAATAAGGATCAGCTCGAACCTGCTGTAGATATACTTGCAGATGAGTTTGAGGAAGATATGGTCCGGCATTTCGGTCTTACATCCTTTTCTCCGTCACGAAAATTTGCTGTGGCCATAACACACGACGTGGATTATGTGGGCAATTATCCAATTGCAAATCTCAAGAGCGGCCTTGTCTTTCTCGTAAACTCATTAAGGACAGTAATGAGGCCGAGGCTGTCCATGTTTTACCTCAAGGCCGCTTTCCGATTTTTATTCGGACAGGTTAATTACTATGGCTTTGACGATATTCTAAAGATTGCAAAACAAAATGATTTTCGGCCTGTATTCTTCCTTTTTGCAAAACTACCACAAGGCAACAAGTTGGGGCCACTGCAGAGGCTGCGTTTTCTTAACCCGAACTACAGTCTGGAAAATCATGACCTTTCACGCGCAATGAAAGCCATAACCGAAGCCAATGCAGAGATAGGTTTGCACGGAAGCTACATGTCGGCCGATGACCCGGATTTGCTGACTGCCGAGAAAGAATATCTTGAACATAAAACCGGTCATGCCTGCCAGAGCATCCGACAGCATTATCTGAATATTTACGGCCGCATATCGCATGAAATATACAGCCGTATAGGGATACAGGTTGAGTCAACCTGCGGGTTCATTTCGGAGAATGGTTACTTGTGCAGTACGACCCGGCCGTTTTATGCGGTTCTGCCCGGGCATGGACAAAACCAGGTCATTGTACTTCCCATGGTATTTATGGATGCGGTACCTCTTTATTTCAGGCCTGAAAATACCGCGGAGGTTTTTGCCCAGCTAAGAAAAACATTGCACTGGCTAAAACAGTTCAATGGGTTTGCTGCCTTTAATTTTCACCAGAGGGTTATTTCCTGCTTTCCTGAGTATAAAAAGCTTTATGAGGATATTGTATCAGAGATCAGGGATATGGGCGGAAAGATTGCCACAACAACCGAGATAGAAAAATTATACCCGCCTTGTACAGATGTCTAAAGTTGAACACACTTATATTGAGTCCATAGATACTGCAGCGAGACAAATGACGCAGCTGTTGAATGCAGGGTTGCGGGTTGAGGGAAAGCGTGTTCTTGACCTGGGGTGCGGAACCGGTACATATGCTCGAATTATTGCTGAGATGGGTGCTACCTCTGTAGTAGGAGTAGATTGTGTTTTGGGCAATATCAAGACTGCATGCAAACTCAATAGTTTGAGCAATGTCGAATTCTTTTGTGCAGATATTGAGGATTGGGCCATACGGGGAACTTTTGACATGATCTTTATGCGGGGCACCAGCTACTATCTTGAGGCCGGCATAGGAGAACTGATTTCAAGGTTTGTTGGCATTCTGCCCCCCGGAGGAGAATTATTCATCACCTTTATGAATTCTGGTAAACAGGCGCTTTTCATTAATGCCATAAAAAGATTTGCAGAGCATCTGCCCGAAATCCTGCGCCCCGTGTTCAGAAATATTTTTGCCGCGCTTTATTATTGCATGGCATATGTTATGGAGGGCGGAAAGAGCGAGTGGAGGCTGATAAAGGGCAAGATGAACACGCTGTTTTTTCCTTTGAAGCATTTTACTTCGCCGGAAGAAGCAAGGCTGGCTCTTGAGTCAGGAGGCTTCAAAATCGCAGGGGTTTACAAGGGCCAGGGACAGAACCCTGACCTGAGTGATGAATATGGAGTCTGGGCCGTATTGCGTTGATCAGAACGGCGCTCATTTAAAAAAATAAGTATCGATAGATTGCAGAGAAGAACAGATGAGAAATGAACCGCTTATCAATACAAAGCAATGGACCGAAGGCTACATAAAAGTTTCCGAGAATTCTTTCCTTCATAGGATACGGGCCTATTTCCAGAAAAAAGCCTTTTTTGATTATGTTGCAGACAAGGACAAGATTATACTCGATGTAGGCTGCGGAAACGGAGGTTTCATTAGCTTGCTGGATAAAATGGGGTACAGGAATTTATATGGTGTTGAGCCCAACGAAGCACTGTTGAACTATCTATGGGAAAGAAATGAGAAGCTCGCCAGGGACAGGATAAGAAAAGGATTTGCAACCGCGCTGCCGTTCGAAGATGAATATTTTGACTGCATATATTTTTTTAATGTGCTTCACCATCTTGAAGATACAAATGAATATACCAAGACTATTCAGGAAACCATGCGCTGTTTGAAACCTGGAGGTCTTATGATCGCCGTGGAACCATGCAACGCATTCATCTATTCCGCCATGCGTGCTGTTTCGAAAGCGCTGGCTCCTTTTTCAGAATTGTTCTCAAAAATTTATGCGGTGATCTCTGAAGAACAGGAGACCCTCAAGTATTTCTTCAAGCATCATTTTCTGTTAAGGGATAATCTTTTGGCGTTGAATTGTAAAATTCTCAGAGATAAAAGACTGCTCCATCAATGGTCGTTTGTCGCCAGGAAACCTTCCGGGGCAGTGAACCCAAAAAGTACAATTCATCCGGGTCGTCGTTAGTCATAATGATTTCCCAACATCGGCTGCGCAGGGAATAACCAGTGAGAGTCTGCCTTATACATTACGATGTAAACAGATTAATCAACGAGCCCGGAAATAGCACGGTGATGAAACATTTCGGGCACATGCCGAATATCCAGCTGCTCTATGTAGCATCGATCCTGGAGAGTTTGGGCGTCGAACTTTGCTACATAGATATGTTAGGGATGAATATCGACCGCGGCGACCTGGAGAAAAAGCTAAAACAGTTCAATCCTGATTTAATCGGGCTGTCCGTTTATACATCCCATTTCCATAGTGTTGCCAACCTTACCGCATATCTGAAATCTTTTTTACCCCATACGAAAATTATTGCAGGAGGGGTTCATACGCTCATATTTCCCACTGAAACAATGCAGTATAATCGGGATATTGATTATGTCTGTGTGGGAGAGGCCGAAATGGTTATGCCGGAATTTGTCAGGCGGTGGGAAAGTAATGAAGGCTTTGACGGCCTGAGGGGATTGGTCTGGAGAGACGGCGAATCCATTCAATATGCCGGGCCGCCTGACGCGTGTAATGACTTGGACAGTGTACCATTCCCGGCGCGGCACCTCATACCGAATGAAAAGTATTTCAATTTTATAAGCACAAGACATAACTATACGGTTTTTAATACAAGCAGAGGATGCCCTTTTCGATGCCTTTTCTGCGAGGCAGGCGGACAAAAATGGCGGGCCAGGTCAGCCGAAAATGTTGTCGATGAGTTCGAAGTGTGCTACGAGCAGTTTGGTGTCAGAGAGGTGGATATTTTTGATTCCTCGTTTACGATCAACAAACAAAGAGTTCTGAATATCTGCCAAGAACTTATAAAAAGAGGCCTTCACAGGAAGGTGATCTGGAATGTGAGATCACGGGTGGACACAATTGACGAGGAGATGCTTGATCTGTTGAAGGAAGCCGGTTGTTACCGCATATTTTATGGGATTGAATCCGGTAACCCAGAGATATTAAAGAAGCTTAAAAAAATGGCAGATCTTAAAAGAATGGAGGAAATCGTACGGAAAACAGACGATGTCGGGATTTCAACATTCGGCTATTTCCTGTTCGGCTCTCCAGGAGAGACCTCACAGACGCTCCGGGAGACTGTTAATTTCGCAAAAAGTCTACCGCTTGATTTCGCCATATTTAATTGTTTGACCCCTTTCCCAAGGACCGCACTATATGAGGAATACTATCTTCCTCATATGGACAAGGACTTCTGGGCAGAATATATCAAGTCGCCCGATCCTAATGAAAAATTTGTCGGGCGTCCATGGACAGATATTCAGGATGCTGAGCTCAGGAGGCTTGCCCACAAGGCGATGCTTGAGTTCTATTTCAGGCCCAGCCAGTTAGCGCGAGCGTTGAAATCAATCCATTCCGTGGAACAATTCTGGCGTTACGCAAGAGCAGGCCTTGATATGAGCTTGGCCTATCTGGGAAACGGGTTGAAGTCCGCCGTGGAGAGAAATTGAAGAACATAAAGTTACTTCTCACCACCCCATTCATGTCCTATAAAGACAGATGGGGGCAGTATTATAAGGGCGCAGGTGATACCTTCCCGCAAGGCATAGGTTCCATAGCAGGATATCTGGAGAAGTACAATATTCCGGTAGACGTGCTGGAACCGGACATCGAAGGAATGGGGCGTGAGAGTTTTGCCAGCTTCATTGCCAAAGGCAACTATGACCTGATCGGGATTTCTGCTTTTACTACCAACATTGTGTTCGCGTACGAAACAGCAAGGCTGATTAAATCCATTGATTCCGGCATAAGGGTCGTGATGGGCGGCTCACATCCTTCTATATTCCCCGAGCGGACACTTGAAGAATGTGCAGATATAGATTTTATCATCGTAAAAGAAGGTGAAAAGCCGCTGTTGGATCTGGTTAACGCATTGAGCAGGAACTCGGATGTTTCTGATGTGCCAAATCTTTTTTTCAGGCGCAACGGAGAAGTTATAAAGAATCACGCCGCCTGTGATTGGCTCGATCTCGATGAACTGCCGATGTTTCCTTATCACAAATTTGATATGAAAAAATATGTGCCGGCGCCGTCATTAAGAAAAGTACTTCCAACATTTAACTATATGGCTCAAAGGGGATGTCCTTACAGCTGCGCATTTTGTGATACGAGGACACACGGGAAGAAAGTAAGATATAGAAGTGTTGACAAGGTCATCAGCGATTTAAAGGAGCTGAAAGAAAATTGCGGAGTCAAGGGGATCATTTTTGAGGGGAGCAATTTTACAATAGATTCGGATTGGATAACCCGGTTTTGTGAACAATTGACAAAAGAGAGGCTTAATCTTGTATGGTACTGTATGGGCCGAGTTGACCTTGATCTTGATCTGCTGCCTCTCATGAAAAAGGCAGGCCTGTGGTGCATGAGTTTTGGCATAGAATCCGGAACGCTCCAAACCCTTGAGAGAATGAAGAAGAAAATATCTTCAGAGCAGGTTAAGGCCGCACTGCGCGTGGTGAAGAAATTGAATGTCCGGGCTATCGGTTCATTCATCCTGGGTTATCCGGGTGAGAATGAAGAGGATGTCCGCAACACCATAGAATATGCGTGTGGCCTCAATTTGGACGTATCCGTATTCTTCATACCGGTCCCGTTCCCCGGCACAAGACTTTTTGATGATGCCATGGAGTCCGGCGGTCTTAAAGATAACATTACCTGGGAAGATTATGTTGCCTGGCTCGACCACAGTAAGCCGATATATATAAACCCCCTCCTGGGAGAAAAGCATATTGATCTTTATAATTATGCTTTTAGGAAGTTCTACCTGCGTCCCCGGTACATCATCCGGCAACTGATGAATATAAGGTCGCTCAGTGATATATCGAGGCTTCTTCAGGGCTTCAAGAGTATACAGGACCTTATTAAAAAAAATATTTTCCCGCATCTGGCCGGACATGCTGTCAAATCGTAGCCTCAATAAGGAAATTATTCATTCTCACAAGAAAGAAATATGACGGAAAGAATTTCCATTATAGCAATCTTGCTTATAGCCGCGAGCATTGTGTACTTTCACAATGCGAGAGACCTTGAACTTAAAATAGCACGGGAAGGCTGGAGCCCGCAAGATTATGTGGCTCACAAGCTTCACCCGGAGAACTTTCAAAGAGACTGGCCAAGCGGTATTCTGGATCAGGACCAGTCCCTTCCCTGGAGGGTTTACTGGCTTCTTTCAAAATATTTTTCCATAAGCCCTACTCAGGCAATGTATCGCATGCTGTTTGTCCAGACACTGCTCTTCTCGATCTCTATCCTGTTTATTGTGCGGATACTCTTTGAATGCCGTTCTCCCATGTTCATAACATGGATATTGACCTTGGTATTGCTCAGCAATATGGCTGGTATGAATATGGGGCGATTGGGAAACGGCTATTTTACGATGTTGGCTGTGCCTTATTCCTGGGGTTTTGCGATTTCATTTGGTATTTTTGCACTCGGGTTTTACCTGCAGGATAGCTTTTTGCCGTATTTTGTGTTTCTTGCGCTCACTGCATATTGCCACATTACTTTAAGTCTATATATCCTGGCCTTCACCTGGGTGAATCTCTTATACAAGCCAGGCTTCTTCAAGGAAAGGACTTTTGTGAAAGGGGCTGTTCTCTTTTTGATCATGCTGGCTCCCCTCATGGCATCCATCTTACTGACATCCAGTATTGCGACCGGGGATCTCCCGGCCGACCGATGGGTATTGTCCACAAAAATATTTTCTTTTCATGATTATCCTTTAATCTTAAATATGTTTACAACAAATGCAAAGATGACATTTTTCCCTTCGCTTTTGCTATGTTTATTCTTTCTTGTTTCTCTGAAATACCATGATAGAAAAGATCCCAGAATAATAAAAACACTATTGGGGTTCGCGGTGTGTCTTATTATGTCCTTTATGGGCGTCTTATTTTCGGATATCCACCCTTCTCCTTTTATTATAAAGCTCGGGCTTTTGCGGTCTACGCACCTCATGACCTTTTTCGGAATTTTATATCTTGGGTTCTATCTTTACAAAAAAATTGAGACAGGGAATATTGTAGTTGTTTTTTTTTCCGTTATTGCATATATTGCACTTATCGCATCGACACCGGGAATTGCTGTGCTGCCTTTATCTCTGATCGTAATGTCAGACATAAACAAAGGGCATATAGGGCCTTTTAATATGCATTCCGGTCAAATAAAAACCGCAAAACGGTTCTATTATATCACAGTTGCCTCTGTTTTATTATTAACTATAGTGTCTGTTCTGCAATTCAACATTGACACGGAAAGTCTAAAGCCGGCGGTCAATAAAATATTCACAAATTTATGGTCACCGCTTCAATTTTTTAATCCATTGAGAAATTTTGATTTCCTGCTGCGCGGCGGAAGTTTTAAAAACGGCGAGTTATTTAAATATATTGTAATAGTATCCTGTTTTACAGCGTTGGGTCTTGTAATATTCAGATCGGCAAAAAAAAAGCTTGCACCATTAGGAAGAATAGCAGCTATTCTCATCATGTTATCGGCAATATGGTATATCTCGGATATACATTATCACGACTGGCATGATCGCCATGCACGTATTGCATCGTCATATCTTGATGTACAGCTTTGGGCCAGAGACAATACTTTACGCAATTCCCTGTTTATCTCTGATCCTTCACAGGGTTACGGATGGAGAGACTTCTCTGAGAGAAGCAGTTTCGGAAGCTTGCGAGAATGGGGCTTTACTGCTGTTGCGTATAATCCTGACTTCAAGGTCTATCAGGAAGGCTTAAATCGGATGAGAGCGTTCGGGATTGATATCAATGAAATAACAGAAGATGACATTGAGAATAGAGAAACGGGGATCTACGGTCAAAAGCTTGCAAAGCAGATACAAGAGGTTTTTTACAGCATGGATGCCGGTCAGCTTAAAACGCTGATAGCAAAATATGATATTGACTATATAGTTCTGCAGAAAAAATATTATGAAAACAAGTTAACCAGTTTTAGCCTGGCCTATGAAAACGACGATTATGTCGTGTACAAAACCACAGAGTTGTAGTTTTCTGGAAGGAGCTATGTACAAATTATGTATAAAAACAAAACAGTTGTAACCGTTGTGCCCGCATACAACGAGGAAACCCAGATTGGCAAGGTCATCGATACCATGCCGGATTTTGTTGATAAAATCCTGATCATAGACGACCGCAGTTCTGACAGCACCGTAGAGGTTGTACAGCGATACAAAGAAAAGAACGACCGGATAGAACTTCTGCGCCATGAGGTGAACCAGGGTGTCGGAGGGGCGATAGCCACAGGATACAAATGGGCCAGGGACCATGATGTTGATGTAGCTGTCGTTATGGCTGGAGACGGCCAGATGGATCCGGTGGACTTGCCATCCATATTAGACCCTGTTGTTGAAGGAGAGGTAGATTATACGAAAGGCAACCGGCTCTTTACCGGCGAAGCCTATAAACAGATTCCAAAAGTCCGGTACTTCGGGAATGCGGTACTTTCCCTTCTTACAAAAATCGCTTCCGGATATTGGAACGTAGCAGATTTCCAGTCGGGATATACAGCAATAAATAAAGTAGCCTTGAATGCCATAGATTGGGATAAGATGTATAAAGGCTATGGACAACCCAATGACTTATTGGTCAGACTTAATACCTGTAGTTTGCGTGTCAAGGATATTCATATCAAACCCGTGTATAATGTCGGGGAAAAATCCGGGATCAGAATTCGTAAAGTGATCTTTACCATAAGCTGGCTCCTGATCAAGCTATTCTTTTGGCGGCTCAAGGAAAAGTATGTTATCAGAGATTTCCACCCGCTTATTTTTTTCTATCTTCTGGGGTTGTTTCTATTTGGGATCAATTTTGTTTTTTTCATAAGATTGATTGTTCTATGGGTTCAGCTCGGACATGTTCCTGAGATTACCTTTATTGTGTGGTTGTTCTCATTCGCAATAGGCCTGCAATCGCTTTTCTTCGCTATGTGGTTTGACATGGAATATAATAAAAATTTAAAGTAATGCATTATTTATGTTTTTTGACATTTGTAGATAGGATGCACGCTATACTTGTAATAGTGCAAGATATTAGAAAATAATAAAATGAATAAGATTGCTTTTTCAGTAGACATTGAGGATTGGTATCATAATCCGGCGGTTGTGGGCTCATCATTTTCAAAATACAAGACGATCGAAGACTTTGTAAAAGAGCAAAGCTATGATTATAAAAAATTTCTTAAGCCGTTTGATATAACGATACAACTTCTGAATAATTTCGGGATTAAGGCAACATTTTTTATTGTTGGTGAAATGGCTCAGAGATTCCCATATATTGTTGAGCAAATCGTTTTGAATGGTCACGAGGTAGCATGTCACGGGCATTATCACTATATGAAATATGATCCAAAAATAAATAGAATGCTCTATAGCAAGAATCAGTTTGAAAATATGACTGGAGAATCAAAACATATCCTTGAGTCCCTATGTGGGGAAAAAGTTATCGGTTATAGGGCTCCGTGTGCTTATATATGCGGTGATATGATAGATTCTCTGGAAAAAATAGGGTTCAAGTACGATTCATCAGTCTCTGTTAATAGTATTTACAACAAGTCAGACAGGAAGACAGATGGTGTAACGACGACCCCCTATTTCCCAGACAAGGGGAGTCTCGCAAATAATGGGGAAAAGAGAGATATAATAGAATTCCCATGGCCTTATTATGATTTCTGTGGATTTAAGTTTCCTACGGCTGGGGGGCCTTTTCTCAGGTTCTTCGGAGAAAAATATATATCTATGGGTATTAAGCAAAGCTTAAAGCGAGGTGATACAGCATTATATTTTCATGTTATTGACATTTCGGAAGAAAGTTTTCCACCCCTTGGGAAAAACCGTCCTTTTTATTTTGTCTTTAAGGGTCAGGTGGTGAAACGTAGATTAAATGCACTTCTGGAAAAATTTAATGGGCAATTCTGCCCTTTCATCGAGATACTACCTAAATATATAAATATATAATGGGCACATGGAAAATAAAAAAAATTTTAAATTAGTTTCTTATTGTGGATCTACTAATTTACTTGAGGGTTTAAAACGAGCATTCAAGAGTAGTGGCAGCAAATATTTTCCTTTTTTTGTATTTAGACGAATTGCTAAAGATATCCTTGCAATAGTAGCATATTGGTGTCCTATTAATTCTATTCGTATTCTCTGTCATCGTTGGCGAGGTGTGAAGATCGGGAAAAATGTTCAAATTGGGTTGAAATGCGTTCTGGAAAATTCGTATCCTGAATATATAACTATTGAAGATAACGCAGGCCTTTCAGGTGAAGTATATCTTTTAGCACATAGTAACCCTTTGAAGCATTTTCAGGGAAAGTTTCTTGCTTATGTGGCCCCCATTCATATTAGAGAAGGTGCTTGGCTTACTATTCGCACTACTGTTTTACCAGGTGTAACCATTGGAAAAAATGCTGTTATAACAGCGGGGTCAGTTGTGATTAAAGATGTTCCCGACGATGCCATTGTAAGAGGTAATCCTGCAGAAATTATCAAAAGAATGAATCCACCTATTATACCGGATAAAAGAAATTAATTTCTTTCTAAATGCTATTAAGTTTATAGATGTTTAAAGCTGCAAAGATTACCAATAGGCTGTTTGAAATTTGAAAATCTTAAGAAATATTAATGCACCAGGGGTTTAATCTTTTCTCTTGAATTGATAGGCACTGTAAGACACAAAAAGAAAGAGACAAATGAAGTCTAAGTTAGAATTGCTTTTGAACAGGAGTAATTTGACAGGAGTAATGTGAGAAGTATTCGTCGGGTCCTTTTGTTTGCCAAGCCAACATTGGTGATTCTATGTGTATGCTTTTTTTTAAGATACTTATATGATTCATTAAATATTTCTACATATCACTTGACGTGGTCTTATTTTAAAATGCCGTTTTTTTTGGCAGTTGGAATCGTTGGAATATTTATTATAGCCCATATTCTTATGGCCTATTCATACTTTTTATCTCTAAAATATATGGGATGCCTTGTAGACTTCCAGTCATCATGGTTTATCCAAGGATTTGCACTTCCAGGCAAATATCTTCCTGGAAAAATATGGTTAGTCGCCGGCACAGTAGTGTTACTAAAACGGATTGGGGTAAATTCTACGACGGCTTCTTTTTTTATTGGCATCCATTTCTTTACAACACTTTGTGCAAGTTTTGCTCTTGGGTTATTAGCCTTGAAACAAGGGATTCAGTCTATTAACCAAATATCAGGCTTATATATTTTAGTGTTGATAGTTGTTCCAATAATAATGCTTCACCCCAAGGTATTGCTTATGTTGTCTTACCAAATAGAGAAATATGCCAAAAAAAATATATACTTAACGGGGTTATCTTTTAAACAATCGCTTATGATTATTTTTGTCAAGTTGGTATATTTTGTTATATTAGGTATAGGCTACTTGATCATTGTACAGTTCTATGCTACTCAAACATTAAATTATAAGATAGAAATAATGGCAAGCTTTCCATTAGCATTAACTGCTGGTTTGCTTGCTTTCGTTCTTCCAGCTGGAATCGGAGTTCGTGAATATGTATTAATGAGCATCCTGAAATTGGAGGGTATATCTGATTTAAATATATTGGTTATTATTGTATCTGCAAGATTCTGGACAATAATAGGTGAGGCCATTCTTTTTGTAACTTCGATACTTTTATATAATAAGATATTTAAAAAAACTGTTATGAGAAGTTAAGACTATAATCTGGAAATCTTGAGAAAGAGGGATAGTGATCTTATAATAAATTAGTCTTCATGAGGAGAAAGCAATGGCAAACAATGAGAAGGTTGTTAAGGCAATTATAGACTCAGTAGGCGAGCTAAATAAGCAACTTCCAAAAGAAGATCAACTGGGAACAGATCTTGATGAAGTTTTATTTGGTAAGGGAGGGAAATTGGACTCAATGGGTCTTATTAATTTAGTTGTGATAACTGAGCAGAAAATATTTGAGGAGATCGGAATTACAATAATCTTAACTGATGAGCAAGCTATGTCACAGGATAATAGTCCGTTAAGAACTATTGGCACCCTTATAGATTATGTTTCATCGATTGTGGAGGCAAAATCAATTGGATGAAAAAGAATGTCAACTATTGCTTATATCAGATTTTAATACAAATAATTTGGCAGGATATGCACGTAATGATAATGAAGATCCAATAGTAGATGCAATCATTGCACCTTTTGGCCAAGTAGTGCCAGTTTTAATGCAAGAAGATTTGGAATGTTGGCAGAGCAATCCTGATGTTGCTGTTGTTTGGACTCAACCTGAAAATGTAAGTGAATCTTTTAATCATGTTGTTAATTTTAAACATGAACCAATTGAGAAAATATTGGCAGAAGTAGATGAATATTGTTCATTGTTATTGAATATACGAGATAGAGCAAGAACCATATTTGTCCCTACATGGGTTTTTCCATCATATCATAGAGGTTTGGGGATGTTAGATATGAGGATTGACATTGGGATATCAAACACTTTAATGCGAATGAATCTACGACTTTCTGAAAAATTAAGCAAAGCCTCAAACTTTTATTTGTTAGATGCACAAAGATGGATAAGTATTGCTGGTAGAAAAGCTTTTGACCCAAGGTTGTGGTATTTGGGAAAGATTCCTTTTGGCAATGATGTTTTTATTGAAGCTGTAAAGGATATAAAATCTGCTTTAAGAGGGGTAGCTGGAAACTCAAAAAAAATAGTTATTCTTGATTTAGATGACACCTTGTGGGGAGGTGTTGTCGGGGAAGTGGGTTGGGAGAATGTAAGACTGGGTGGACATGACCACATTGGTGAGGCGTTTGTTGATTTTCAGAGCGCATTAAAATTCCTTAGAAATAAGGGAGTACTGTTAGGTATAGTGAGCAAGAACGAAGAAGCAATTGCGTTGGAAGCAATAAATAAGCATCCAGAGATGCTTCTGAGGTTAGAAGATTTTGCAGCTTGGAAAATTAATTGGCAAGATAAAGCGAAGAATATTGTTGAATTGGTTTTGGAGTTGAATATTGGTCTCCAATCAGTAGTTTTTATAGATAACAGTCCAGTTGAGAGAGAGCGAGTTAGGGAAGCATTGCCAGAAGTTTTTGTTCCTGATTGGCCAGAAGATATAATGTTCTATAGAAGTACGTTAGTTAATTTGAATTGCTTTGATACGCCGTCAATTAGCAAGGAAGATTTTGAAAGGACAGAAATATATATTTCAGAACGGCAGCGCAAGAAACTCAAGGAAAGTGTTGGTTCATTGGATGAGTGGTTAAAGAGCTTAAAAATGACAATAAAAGTGGAGCAGTTAAGTGAATCTAATCTTCAAAGAGTCACTCAATTGCTAAACAAAACCAATCAAATGAATCTTTCTACGAGACGAATGACAGAAACGGAATTAGTAAATTGGGTGAAACAGGAAAATCATCTATTCTGGATATTCCGTGTAATGGACAAATTTGGTGATTCGGGAATAACGGGATTAGTAAGTCTTGAGGTTGAGAGCAAAATTGGAAAGATTGTAGATTTTGTTTTAAGTTGCAGAGTTATGGGTAGAAAAGTAGAAGAAACGATGCTCTATAAAATAGTTCAATATGCCCAAGAAAGGCATTTAGATGAAGTATGGGCTATTTATAAACCTACTCCTAAAAACAAACCCTGTTTGGAATTATTAAAAAGTTCTGGCTTTAAAAATCATTTAAAAAATAATCGCTTTGTTTGTGACGTTACGCAAGATTATCCTTTATTCAAATATATTAAACTAATGGAGTGAGATAGTTATGATTAGTCAAAATATGTTAAGAAAATATCCAATTACAAAAAATGTTCTAGAGTATATAAATAAGAATTTTATTCTTTTCGATAGAAGCTATAATTATATTATAGAATCTTTTGACGAAGAATACCTTTCCTTTTCCGAGGAATTATTAACTATCTTGAAAAGAAAATATGAAACAGAACAAGGTTTTTCAAATTGCATAAAGGCGTTTATAAGATTGTCAATTGATGTTTTGATATTACAAAAAAAATTGAATAGAGATGGTAAATATTCGTGCTCTTCTTTTGAGGATGCAAATAAAAATGTATACCAGGCAGGAAAAATGAATAATTATTTAGATGGCTTGTTACTCTCACAAATATTTTGGCCAAACCATTATAGGTTTAGAGAATATTTTATTACTCTCAGTACGTTGACAACACCTTCTTCAGAAATATTGGATGCACCATCGGGACCTGGTATATATTCTTATTATATTGCGAAGTTTTTTCCGTACAAAAATTTCTACTCGATTGACATAAGCCCTTTTTCAAAATCATGCACTGAAAGCTTACTAAAGCACTCTCAGGTTGATACCGATAGAATTACACTGAAGCTAACCAATATTTATGATTTAAACAACGAACAGAAGTTCGATTTAATTGCTTGTGGTGAATTGCTTGAACATATTCAGGATCCAGATGAGCTTCTTAACAAATTATATATTTTACTTAAAGATAAAGGGACTCTGTTCTTGACGACTGCTATATATGCCGCTGCAGAGGATCACATTTATTTGTTTAATAATGTTAACGAAGTGCGGGAGATTCTTGAGAAAAGGTTTCACATCGCTTCTGAACTCATACTTCCTACCTCGTTGGAACCCTATTCTCCGGATATGAACAAGGTTCCGATTAATTATGCATGCAAATTAGTGAAGATGGAGAAGTAGCGTGGTTAGCAAAGAATTTTTTGGCCAAGATGCATGCTTTGATCATGTAGGAATTGCCGTCAGATCAATAGACGATGCAGTCACAGGTGCTCAGGCAATTGTTGATCCGGTTCAAAAAGTAGCGGTTGCTTTTATCAATATCAACAACTTTAGAGTTGAATTGGTAGAACCGTTAAATGAAGCTTCCCCAATTTGTAATATGTTGAAAAAGCAGCAAAACCTTTATCATATATGTTTTAAAGTGAACGATATTGAAGGAGCGATTGAGCAAGCTAGAAAAAATAGTTTTCACTGTATCGCAAACCCAGTTCCTGCCATAGCTTTTGAAAATAAGAGAATAGCATGGTTGTTCAGTAGAACATATGGGTTGATTGAGCTATTGGAAAAATGAGCTGATTAAAAAATAGAATACTTGTTGCTTCACAGGGCACTATAAATCATTATTCGCTATTAAACAGAACGAAGCAATCTTAAAATCCATCCAGTACATCGAAGCGGTATCTCCGCCACTTTATGTTTTTTTAATAGAAATAGTCAGTAGACCTCCGTGCCCTACATTTCGGATTGGTTTGACCTAAAGGATCAAGCAGATCTTTATCTTCGATAACGCGAAATATCTTCTGAGCTGAAGAGTCTAATTATGAGTGGTACTACAAAAGAGGGTAGGTCCTCTGGAGTAATCCGAGAGGGAATACGGATACAGCTTGGTTATTACGGATCATATAAAAAAAGTCTGGTCTATGGAACTATGATTTGGGACATTGTCCCAGAAACGCGCCGATAGGGAAAGGTCTAACGTAGTGTATTTCCGATTTATTGGATAACTCCAATTGTTTTCAACTAGAAATTATTGATATCAGCTAAATAGAATTGGAACAAGGAAATGTTTATTAATTTATTAGGTATTTTTTTTACATTTATATTCTCATCGTTAGTGATCTTTTTATTGCTTGGACGTTTCGTTCAAAAAGAAGAGTCAGAGGTAGCCCGATTATTCTTTCTCACTATAGGGCTTGGCCCAATAACTATATCATGGCTCTTAAGAGGGATCTTTTATTTTTTTCCAGGTCAACCAGACATTCTATACATTGGGCTAATTACGGTTTTTATTGTATTGCTTTTTATCTTCTGCATTAAATACTTGTATTTATTGAAATGCCTTTATCAAAAGGCAATGAAGATGTTCTTGGAATTTGACTTCTTAAGGCGCTGGATGGAAATTGTATTGTTCTTAATCATAATTATTATGATGGGGGCTATTTTTTATCAAGCAACTTTTTTACCAATCACTGCCAATGATACTCTAAAATATGCGACAGAGGCGCGTTTAATATACAAGCATAAAACAATTAGCATTTATCCATTTTCCCAAGCTGATAAAGAAACGGGATATTTTTCACCTTCGTCTCATCCTTTGGGCTATCAAATGCTGATGGTTTGGTGTTATATGCTGCAAGGGACCAGTTCAGACTCTGGATTGATAAAAACAATAGAGCCATTTTACCTGATATATTTTCTCCTTCTTATAAATTATTATTTTTCTCGCAAGGGAATTGGCTACGGAGTACTTGGGATGTTTATTTTTCTATCGAGTCCTCTAATCATAAGCCTGACCATTTCCAGTCACATTGATACTATCAGGATATATTTATTTTATCTTTCTTTCGTTTGGCTTTTTGAGACGATAGAAAAAGATGGTTTATGGCGTCTTATTATCACGGGTATTTCTGTTGGTATGAGCATGTTTATTCACTCAATCGGACTGCTAACCTTGCCGTTTAGTATTTTTGTTTATTTCTTAAGAAAAAAAATAATGTATAAAAAAATATTCGGAGTAGCCATAATAACAATTATTGCTTTTTTAATTGGAGGGTCGATATACATATCTAATTATCAAAGATATGGTGCCATAATCAAGGACGGTTTAGAGGTGTGGAATATGGAAGAGTTGTCCTACACAAAATATATAAGACAAACCCGTCATATAGATTCTGCTTCAGATAAAATAGGTCTAGGTTTTTTAAAAGGATTTAGCAAACCGGAATCTTTTGGTATAACCTATTGGCTATTTGCGTTAGCTCTTATATTTAATTACAAGTTTTTAAGAACCGATGCTTTATCTTGTACATTCCTACCAGTAATCTTATTATTCTACGCCTTAGTGTTGCTATCGATGCTATTTGGGATGGATGTAGCTATTAAGAATGACCGCTATATTCTAACCTTACATCCTTTTATAGTTTACGGCGGAGCTTTATTCATCGGATACATATATGAGCAGGCTGTCAACAGTTAAGAAAATATTTCTACTTCCGCTATTTTTTTTAATTGCTTATCCTGTAATCTATTTTGATACCTTAATGAAGTATATGAATTTGTATTCCTCCAAACTCCCACAAAACAATACAATCAATTCTGACTGGTCAAAGCTAATAAATTCTGAAGATGATTTATATGAGGTAATAAAATATGTTAAAGATGAAACAAACAAGGACAGTCTTTTCCTTGTTTTTAGACAAAGCGAGTTTGTCTATTATGCAGGGCGAAGGTATATCGATGATTCTGATCCAATATTAATTGGTTTATATAGGATGTTAGATAAGTATAAGGCATATAATTATCTTCAAGAACTTGGTATAGATTATATATATTTACCAAAATACATGACGCCTACTTTTTATAATACACAAATATGTCACATTACAGCTGATCCTGAATTGTGCGAGTTGATTAAAAGTATTGGCGGCTATAGGCTATTCAGGTTTCACAAGGTCAAGAGAAAAGTATACATGTCCCCGGTTAAAATTACTAATGCCGATTTTTCCCTTAGGCGACCGGACGGGAAGAGTCCTGCAGGTTGGACACTTTATACCAACGAAAAAAAAGACAAAGCTGAAAACTGGAGTATGGCGAAAGATCAAGACGGCGAGTCTGTTCTTACTGTTAATAACTGGGACAAAGGAAATACATATCTTTATTCTGGCGATGGTCCAATAGATTTCTTGCCTCATCGTTGTTTTTCTTTTGGGAGGAGAATTGAACCGGATACAATGTACCATTTTAATGCCAGACTCAAGGGTGATGGGATATTTAAGGTTTTTCTTGCTGAATTTAATGCAGAAGGTAAATACAGCTGGGTTCCGCTTTGGGATGCGGTTCTTTCGGAAGATTATAAGAATATAGAAAACAGCTTTGTGACATCCGAAGATGCCCATGAATATCGCATCATTTTCATATTGGAGGGCAAAGGGGAATTAAATATAAAAAATGTCTCTATGGAACGGATTGATTTCCCCGGCGAAGACAGGCCGGCATTGGATCACGCTTTGGGAAACAAGGATGGGCCTGATGATTCGGGCGGTCTTCTTCAAGATTACAACCTCTATAAAGAAAACTTTGAGAAGGTGGCAGCAGATCGCCCCGAGAACCTTGGCTGGTCTACTTATTCAAACGGTGATCCCATTACCTGGCCCTGGGGATTGACAGAAGACGGTTTCCAAAGCAAGGCTGCAATTTATTTGAAGCAGGGGGAACAGGAAGATCCGGGTTGGTTTTCAAATTGGCTGCGCCGCACGGGCATCAAGGAGAAGAACTATCAGGACCTTTGGCTTTATACGGGTTCGGGCGGGATTGCAGATCCCCCCAGCTCAAATTTCGACCGCTCTGGAACAATCGAGACGCTTCAGGCGCCATGGATGTCTGAATTCAGGATAGGTTTTCTTCTAAAGGAATATGATGAAGAACCCGGCATCATCTATGTGGATGATCCTGAGTTTTCCCTGTCAAGGCATCTTCCTGATAACAGCGGCAAAGGTATCTTCAAAAAGAGAAGAATCTCTTTGGACCCGGAACTCCATGAATGGTCCGTGTCATCGGAAAGAGATTACCGGAAAAGGTCCACGGGACTGACCGAGACGAGCCATCCCGGAATGTATGGGCCTGACATGCGGAAGCCGTCGCCGGGATGGATTTCTCTTCCTTTAGAATGGCTGGGTCTTGAAACTGATGACAGAAGTGCCTGGCTATATACGGGTCCGGGCCAACTTTCAGAGCCTCCCGGTGAGTCCGGGGATATGGGCTGGCATATAGGGGACCTGGGAGAGCCGATGTGCCGTTTCACAGCCAGGGTTAAAGGGCGGGGTTCTTGCGGGCTTTATTTCTGGTGGTACGATCAGTATGGGAAGGCAAAGAATCAGTATCTGGGAGATTATTTTCTTCCTCGTCAATATGAAATGCTCGATAGGAAATTTTATTTGCCACATGGTCCCGTAGAGGGCCGCTTATCGGCATCCGTGAAAGGCAAAGGTTCTGCAGACCTTTATATCTGGTGGTACAATCCGAATGGAGAGGCCTCTTATTTCCCGTTGGGCCGATACGATCTGTCGGAAAAGGATAAAAAGATCGAAGCGGAGTTCATCCTGCCCCCCGAAGCCCAGGAATTCAGGGTTGCCTTACAGATGGGTAATGATCAAGATAAATCGGCTATATCCTTGAATGATCTGAATGTTGAATTTTCGGAAAGCCATATGGATGCCAAGTCAGAGCCGGGAAAGGTCTGGAGCCCTGTAATGGTTTCTGATCTTGAGTCCGTGGCCCCGGAGAAACCGGAGAGTCTGGGCTGGTCGACCTATTCCGAAGGGCTTCCGGTCACATGGGAATGGGGGTTGACAGAGGAAAGCCATGCGGGAAGATACGGTCTCTACCTGAAGCAGTCGGGTAACAAAGACACATGGCTTTATACCGGGCATGGGGATATTACACATGCGCCAAGCCAATATCTTGATAATGACTGGAAGATCAGGAACAAGGGCCCATCTCCGTATCGTTTGACTGCATCGGTCAAAGGCAAAGGTTATGTTTTGGTCTATGTCTGGTGGTATGATCAGGACGGTCAGCTCAGCAATCAGGAGCTTGGCAGATACTATCTTCCTGAAGAGTATAAACTCCTGACAAGAGAGTTTGAACTTCCCCAAGCAGCCTTTGAATACCGGATTGGTTTTTTGTTTAAGGAAAGCCATGAGAATGAAGGTAAAGACTCAGAGCCGTCGATCCTGTATGTGGATAATTTCAAAATTGAGCATTGATTTAATGGGGTGTTTTAAAATCAATAAGAGCCGATCGCTTTTGGTGACAGTTGCTGGGAGGGCCACTTCATATGACCTGTAAAGAGCCTAAAGCCGGAATATTCATGAAGCTGCCTGTTTGGTTTCGAATCCTTTCTGCATATCTGATGTATCTATTCGTATTGGCCGGGCCTTGGTTGTTTATGGCCCCTGATCTTCGGGCTGATGAACAACTCGCTGGACCAGAAGAATCAAACGAGATCTGGGAACCTTTGTTCCATTCTGATTTTGAATCAGAAGAAATGAAAAGCCCGGAGAAACCCGGATGGTCGACCTATACAGATGTGAATCCCGTTACATTTCCGTGGGGAGTGACGGATGAGGGTTTTGAGAGCAAGTCAAGCATTTATTTGAAGCAGAGTGATGACCCGAGTGATGGGTGCATCTCTTATTGGCTGTCGCGTCTTGGGCTTCGGGAGAAGAAATATAAAAGCTGTTGGCTTCATACAGGTCCTGGCACTATTACATATCCTCCAAGTGCATATTTTAATTATTACGGAATGATGAAAACTTTTCAGAAACCCTGGATGTCTGAATTCAGAGTTGGTTTTTTACTTAAAGAGAGTACCGGAGAGCCAGGCGTTCTTTACGTGGATGATGTTGAACTGGCTCTGTGGGAGCCAGCCCGTGAAAAGGACGGTCAGGAAGAAGTATTTATCTCAGATTTGGAGAAGGTCCGGATTGCTGAACCGGAGACGTATATGTGGTCAATATTTTCCAAGAAGGGTTCTGATAATTTGACCTGGGGGATAAGTGACGGAAGCCATGGCGGGCGGAATTGTATTTTCCTGCAACAGAAGAAGCTCCAGGGGAAAGGTCTTTTCTTGAAACTGCAGGGTTCAGGAAGTGAGGAAGAAAGGATGGGCTGGTTGTTTACAGGCACCGGGGAACTGACCGAACCGCCCAGCCGTTCCGGAGATACCAGATGGCGTATTGAAACAACAGAAGCGGTCAAGGGCCGACTTACTGCCAAAATGAGAGGGCAAGGAAATGTTGGGCTTTATGTCTGGTGGTACGACCAGGAAATGAATGCTTCTCCTCAGTATCTGGGAGACTATTTTCTGCCTGAGAACTACAAGGAGCTTGAAAAGGAATTCGCTCTTCCCGGGGGCCCTGTTCAGGGCCGCTTGTCCGTCTATGCGAAAGGGGCGGGTACTGCAGTCCTTTACTTATGGTGGTACGACAAACAAGGGGAGGGCCATGATTTGAAACTGGGGCGTTACAGCCTGTCAGAATCCTATCGAGAGATCACATCAGAATTTCTCCTGCCGAAGGAAGCCGAAGAATTCAGGGTTGTCTTCACGATGGCTGAAAGCGGCCAGAGTCCGTCGACTCTATATGTTGATGATTTAAATGTGGCATTGAGCGTGGCAGATAGAAACATGGGAAGCGAAAGGGTCTGGTACCCGCTGATGGCTTCCGGTCCTGAATCCGGAATGTCCGGGAAGCAAGGCAGTTTGAAATGGTCAACCTATTCGGAAGGGCGATCGGAATTGACACAAGAGGCTCATGAGGGGGAGCACGCCCTTTACCTTGGGCAGCCGGACAGCAGGGATTACTGGCTGTACAGCGGCCCAGGCGAGATTACAAAGGCACCCGGCGCTTATTTCGATAACAGGTGGAAGCTTAAAAAGACCGGCTCCACTGTTTACCGGATCTCCGCCTCATTAAAAGGAGAAGGCGCCGCCGACCTCTATGTATGGTGGTATGATGCATCAGGTAAAAGCTTTAACATGTATCTAGGACGATATTTCCTTCCGGCAAGCTATAAAACTATGATCAAGGAATTTTCATTTCCGGAAGATGCCCGTGAATACAGAATAGGTTTTCTGCTCAAAGGAAACGATAAGGGGGGCCTCTCCAACCTATATGTCAGAGATGTACAGATCGAGTATTCGGTCGTCTCAACCCGGAAGTCTTAATGAAGCCTCAGGCAAGCTCCCTTATCAATACGGATCATGGTGGTAAAAACGATTCATCATTTCATAAACCGTTACGTTCCCAAAGGCTCCTTCCTAGCAAACACAATGGCCTTGATGACGGGTACGGCCCTGGCGCAGGGGCTCACCATGGCGGCTATGCCCATTCTGACGCGCATCTACTCACCCGAGGCCTTTGGCGTCGCAGCGATGTTTGCAGGAGTTGTGGCAATAATCAGCGTGGTGGCTTCCTGGCGGTATGAACTGGCCGTTATGCTGCCGGAGAAAGAAGAAGACGCTGTAGCCTTGGTTAGACTTTCGGTCATGTCCGTTATACTGATGAGTGCCGCCTCGCTGGTTGTGATTTGGTTTTTCAAGCATAAAATATCTATGTTGTTCAATGCGCCGCAGATGGAACCCTGGTTCATCTGGCTGCCTGTAAGTGTGTTTCTTGTTGGACTTTATAATATATTGAATTACTGGTTCAATCGAAAGAAGGAGTTCGCAACGCTATCCATCTCCAAGGTTGTTCAGTCCGGTACGATGTCTGCAGGTCAGATAACAGCAGTCCCGCTCTTTCATCCGGGAGCGGGCGGACTTATTGCCGGCCAGATTGCCGGGCAAGCGGGCAGCCTGTTATTCCTGCTCCGGCGCCTTAGGTTATTAAAATTTCAAAAGGCTCCATACTCGAGTGTAAGGGCTATCGCCAAAAGATATTCCGACTTTCCCAGGTATTCCGGTCCGGGCGCCCTTCTCGACAATGCGGCCGTATCCTCGATGTTTATTATATTCTCAGTCCTGTTTTCTCCCTACACGGCCGGGTTGTATGCTATAGCAGACAGGGCATTGCGTATCCCTGTCGGGTTGATAGGGTCTTCTGTGTCCCAGGTATTCTATCAAAGCCTGGCCAAGTGCAGGAACAATCAGAAAGAATGCAAAGACATGATATTGGGTACCTGGAAGCATTTGTTCCTAATCGGTATTGGACCCATGCTGGTCATTTTCCTTTTTGGCTCCCATATCTTTGCCTTTGTTTTTGGGGAGCAGTGGACAGATGCTGGCCGCTACGCAGAAATTCTTTCGGTTGGTCTCATATTTCATTTTGTTGCGTCGCCAACGAGTCTGGGAATCGTTACTTTTGAAAAGTTAGGCGTCTTGCTGGGATGGCAGTCGTTATATTTTCTTTCTAAAATTATTATTTGCCTGTTAGGCTATTATTTTTTCCGGGATAATGTAATTGCTTTCTTGTGGTTGGCGTCAATAAATGAAGTGTTGCTTTATATGTTGTATATGTCGGTTCTTTGGAACGCTCATAAAAAGCGTACAGGATAGAAAATGGGACTTGCATTACAATCCAGTATTTTTCAGAAGCAATTTAGAGCCCTGCTGGTTGTTCCTTCAAGTCTTCTGTACGCTGTCTCCTTAGATTATTCATTATCCATACTGGCCGATGTCTTTGCTCACGAAGAATATGTCTATATTGTTAATCTGAACAGGGCAGTCTTTTCATATGGGCTTGTCCTACTTACCTCATATGCGATGCAGCAATTAAGTGAGAAGAAAATTACAGGATTATTCTCCGTAGTCCTCTACTGTATGCTTGTCGTGCCCTGTATTGTATATTTTATGCGCAGCAATATGGACTATAGATATGTTTGCATAATATCTTTTGCCTATTTGTGGTTCCTTTTTTTTTCGAAAATGATTTCCGGATTGCCTTTGAAGCTGAGCTTCAGCAGTAAATCGATTTTCTATGGAACAGTATTTGCTGCCACAACGCTTACTCATGTTATTGCAATTTCTCGTTTTGGCATTCATTTCAATTTAGACCTGACCGGTGTATACGCTGTACGGGAGTATTATCTGGCCAGCCTTGGAATGTTCCTGGGGTATCTGATGGTCTGGCAGGGTTACGTCGTTAATCCGCTTCTGCTTGTCCTGGCATTCAGAAAACGCAGATATTTTGCTGTTTTTTTTGTGATTCTATCTCAGTTTTATCTTTTCAGCATCACGGGGTATAAGACTTTCCTCTTTGCTTTCCTATTTGTAATCTTTATTGTCACTTCTTATCACAGGCTGAAACTATATTTGCCGCTTTTATTTGCAGGAGGTGTCCTCATATCAATCATGATATATGTCTCTTATGAAAATGTATGGCCCTTAAGCTTGTTTGTGAGGCGGTCCCTGTTTAGTCCGGGACAGATCACTTATCATTACCTTGATTTTTTTAGCCGCAACGACTTCGTTTTTCTCTCTGATTCCATTTTTAGTCATATTGTGCGTTATCCCTATGAGATGGACCCTCCCAGACTCATCGGATGGCTTCATTACGGCGGTGAAGATAGTGCCAATACGGGCTTAATTGGCAATGCATTTATGCAGTTTGGAGTTGTTGGCGTGTTTGTGTTTGTAAGCATATTTTCATTTGTATTATTCCTGTTTGACAGAATCATGGCCTGCAAATACAGGAATAGCGAACTGATCGTTGCCTCTGTTGCCATGTCTGTCTTTTCAATAATGAATAGCGGGCTTTTCACGGTGATGTTGACACATGGTTTGCTTCTCTCCCTTATGCTGGCTCTTTTCATGCCAATGAATGAGATATAGATGTGCGGAATAGCTGCAATTGTGAATAAATCAGACCATGCGCCGGATGAAAAAGACGTTCAGTCCATGCTCACCGTAATGGACTACAGGGGCCCTGACGACAGGGGAATGTTTGTAAAGGGCAACGCGGCTTTGGGCCATTGCCGTCTATCGATCATTGATACAAGTGCCGCCGGGCACCAGCCGATGCATTATCGGCATTTCAGCATTGTATTCAACGGTGAAATTTACAACTACCTGGAATTAAAAGATCGATTGACGCAATGCGGTCATCGGTTTGTGTCACATACGGATACAGAGGTTGTTTTACACGCTTATGAAGAATGGAGAGAGAACTGCCTGCAATACCTGGATGGGATGTGGGCTTTCGTGATCCTTGACCAGCAGAACAGATCTCTCTTTTGTGCTCGTGACCGATTCGGAATCAAGCCCTTCTATTATTATAGCGATGCACAAAGAATCCTGTTTGCTTCTGAAATCAAAGCCATATTGGCTGCCGGTGTCGTCCCGATCTCCGACCGGAAAACATTGTTGGCCTATCTGGTTCTGGGCTTCAGTGACCATGGCGACAAAACATTTTACAGGGAAATCTTGCAATTACTCCCCGGGCATTATGCCAAGGTTGATCTGAATACCGGAGCTATGGGTTTCTCAAAATATTATGACCTGTCAAAGGCAGTTAAAACAGAGATGAACGCTTCTGAATATTCGAAAATACTCAAAGAGTCCGTTCGACTTCATCTTCGCAGCGACGTTCCGGTAGGGACATGCCTGTCCGGCGGTTTGGATTCATCTGTCATAGCGGCACTTGCATCGGGTATGCAGAGAGACCAGGGCATTCAATCAAGATTTGTTGCTGTTACAGCGAAATCGCAATTGGCAGACAGGGATGAAAGCGGCTTTGCGAAACAGGTTGTTGACAAGTGCCGCCTGGACTGGCATCTGGCCATGCCTGTGTATGAAGATTTCCTGGCCCACATAGAAGAATGCCTGCGTATACAGGACGAACCCGTTGGCGGGCCATCCGTGTTCATGCAGTATTTTGTGATGAAAAAAGCCAGAGAAGCAGGGGTCAAGGTCATGCTGGATGGACAGGGGGGAGATGAAACGTTATTGGGTTATGAGCGGTATTATCCGGCTTATTTCTGGTATCTGCTGAGAAGAGGAAAAATATTTAAATTGATCAAGGAGTATCTCCTTGCCAGCGCGCACTCCGGATTAAGCCTTTTCAGGCTAACAGGTTATATCGGATATTTTCTGATCCTGCCTTTGCGGAAAAAAGTCCTTTCCCGCCGGGTGCCGTTTCTAAAACCTGACTGTATTCATGAAGCAATAGAAATGCTGCAGCATTCAGCAAAAAGTTTTCTTGATATAGAGAGCCTGCAGCACTCAGAACTGGCCCAATACCAGTTGCCGCATTTACTGCATTATGAAGATCGCAATTCCATGGCGCATTCAATAGAAGCCAGGGTCCCTTATCTGAGTCATTGCTGTGTGGAAGCAGCCCTTTCCCTGCCCCCTACCGATAAAATTAACAAGGGGTATACCAAGTATTCATTGAGGCAATTGGCTGAAAAAATTCTGCCGGTCAGTATTGCCTGGCGCAGGAATAAATTCGGTTTTGAAGCTCCGAATGAATTATGGTTAAAAAAACATTTGCCTGTTATGAAAAATCAGGTAAGCGCTTCCATGTTGCTGAAAAGCATCTGCAGCAGGATCCCGGACCTTCAGGAATTATCTCTGGACATGCAATGGAAACTATACAATATCGCAGTTTGGGAGAGCCAGTATAGCGTTGCACTCTAAAATCTGCCATCTCTCCTCAGCGCACCCATTCGACGATATCCGTATCTTTCATAAAGAATGTCTCAGCCTGGCCTCTGCCGGATATGAGACACATCTCGTTTCACCTAGTGCACCGGATGAAGTCAGGAATAAGGTTCACCTGCATTCTGTCCCTCATTCCGATGGGGGCAGATTGTCACGAATGACCAGGACAGCTCTGGCTGTATATCAGAAAGCTCGAAGCATCAATGCGGATCTATACCATTTCCATGATCCGGAATTGATCCCTTTCGCTCTCTGGCTGAGGTTCAAGGGAAAGAAGGTAATTTACGACGTTCATGAAGACGTCCCTCGGCAGACATTGACCAAAGAATATATTCCGAAATATTTGAGGCTCTTTATTGCATGGATAATCGAGAGAATCGAGAACATGTCAGTCAGGCACTTTGACGCCATCGCTGCGGCGACGCCCTTTATAGAGAAACGGTTTAAGATGCTTGGCTGCCGCACAGTCAACCTGAACAACTACCCTATCCTGGATGAGCTGTATCTCCCCGACATAAATTGGTCGATGAAGGAAAAAGCAGTATGTTATGTCGGCGTTATTTCTCAGCTCAGAGGGGCTTTCGAGATGGTGCAGGCCATTGGTGATTCGAATGCAAAACTGATACTCGCCGGAAAGTTTTCACCGGCAAGTCAGCGTGATCAGGCTGTTCGGCTCTCGGGGTGGAGGTGCGTGGAGGAATTAGGTCAGATAACCAGATCTGAAGTGGCTCAGGTTCTATCAAGGTCGATGGCGGGTCTGGTTCTTTATCATCCTGTGCCGAATCATACAGACGCTCAGCCGAATAAGCTGTTTGAGTATATGTCGGCAGGCATTCCCGTTATCTCCTCCAACTTCCCTTTATGGAAAGAGATTGTTGAAGGCCATCAGTGCGGTATTTGTGTGGACCCCTTAAAACCGGATGAAATAGCAAAGGCCATTCAGTGGATATTGGACAATCCGGAGAAAGCGAAGAAGATGGGCGAGAATGGCAGAAGGGCAGTTGAAGAAAAGTACAATCATACAGTCGAAGAGAAGAAGCTGTTGACGCTTTATAAGTTGTTATTGTCATGAATATTCTCTCTATCATTGGTGCGAGGCCGCAATTTATAAAGGCGGCTGTTGTCTCTCGTGCGATTGCAGAGCATAATTCACTATCGTCCGGCATGCATGTCGAAGAAGTAATAGTGCATACCGGCCAGCACTATGATACAAATATGTCGGAGGTATTCTTTGAGCAGATGCAGATCCCGAAGCCGAAATACAATCTGGGAATCGGCGGAGGAACTCACGGTGCCATGACCGGGAGTATGCTGGAGAAAATAGAAAAGGTGATCTTTGAAGAGAAACCGGATGCGGTGATTGTGTATGGGGATACCAATTCCACTCTTGCTGGCGCTCTGTCCGCAGTAAAGCTTCATATCCCGGTCGGGCATGTAGAGGCCGGGCTGCGGTCTTTTAACATGCGGATGCCGGAGGAAATAAACCGTGTTCTTACCGACCGTATTTCCCGTTGGCTTTTTTGCCCGACTGAGACCGCAGTCAGAAACCTCGCAAAGGAAGGAATCCCTCCGGACAAAAAAACGGACGAGTATATGGTAAGGAATGTGGGTGACGTGATGTATGATTCAGCGCTATTTTACAGGAAGATTGCAAAACCATCAGCTATGATTGCCGGACTTATAGATCAATTGAGAGGGGCATACTATGTTGCTACAGTGCATAGAGCTGAGAATACGGATGATCTGGAAAGGCTGGATAATATCATAGGCGCACTCGATGAGATCTCGCGGGAAACTCCCGTGGTTTTACCGCTGCACCCGAGAACCCGGAAATTGCTCAATAATAATAGCAGGACACCACGCTATGTCCATCTGCTTGAGCCCGTCAGCTATTTTGATATGATCGAGTTACTGACTCATTGCCGAGGTGTGTTCACGGATAGCGGAGGTATGCAGAAAGAGGCTTATTTCTTTGCCAAGCCCTGTGCCACGTTGAGAGATGAAACCGAATGGGTTGAACTCCTTGAGAGTGGTTTCAATGTGTTAACGGGCGCTGACCGGGATAAGATACTGGATGCTGAAAAAGGCATGTGTATGCAAAGAACCTCTTGTGACAGCGGGTCGTTATTTGGCAATGGTGATGCCGGCAGGAAAATCGTTCAGGGGTTGTTATGCGAGTCTGGTTGATCACGGTGGGAGAGCCTTTACCAACGGATGATGCCAACAATCGACTTCTTCGTACAGGCTTTTTGGCGAACTTATTATATGAAAAAGGGCATGACGTTTTGTGGTGGACATCATCCTATGATCACAACAAAAAAAAACACAGGTCCCATGCCGATACCACATTGGCAGTAAATGATCGATATCATATAAGATTACTGCATTCCGTCGGGTATAAAAGGAATGTTTCAATTCAACGCCTTATTAATCATTATATGATCGCCCGTAAGTTTATCAAATCGGCAGGTTTTGAAAAAAAGCCGGATATTATCCTCTGTTCACTGCCGACTTTAGAGCTAAGCCTGGCTGCGGTGGAATATGGCAGGAAGGAGCAGATCCCTGTTATTCTTGATATGCGAGATATGTGGCCCGATATTTTCGAAAATGTCTTTCCTTTATGGAGCAGAAAATTCGTGCGGTTGTTGTTGCTGCCGATGTTTCAGACGGTCCGTTCGGCATGTAAAAATGCGACGGCGATTGTTGGCATAACTCAGGATTTCGTTGATTGGGGGGTAAATCATGCAGGCCGGTCTCATTCAAGCTTTGACAAAGAGTTTCCTTTGGCATACAGTAATCTAACGCCGTCCCATGAAGCTATGCTGGAGGCGGCAAAGTTCTGGGAAAGGCACAAAGTCAACAAAGAAAACAAAGAATTCAACGTTTGTTTTTTTGGATATATGGGCCGTCAAATTGAATTGGAAACCGTTATTGAAGCCGCCCGGAAGTTATTGGCACAAAAAAGAAAAATACGATTTATCCTGTGTGGGGATGGAGATCAATTCTCACAATACAAGGAAATGGCAAGGGGCTGTGATAATATAATCTTTCCCGGATGGGTCGGCGCTCCGGAAATATGGGCCCTGATGAGGCTTTCTTCAGCCGGTTTGGCGCCATACAGGAGCAGCAAAGACTTTCAGGCATCACTGCCTAATAAATCCATAGAATATTTATCTGCTGGATTGCCCATTATCTCAAGCTTGAAAGGCGCTTTGCAGCAGTTGCTCTCTGTCCATGATTGCGGCATCACCTACGATAATACTGACAGTGACCAGTTAGTAAAAACGCTGAAGGATTTGTATGATGATGGCGTTCGACTCGATATCATGTCAGGAAATGCATCAGCTCTCTACGGGGAGAGGTTTGTAAGCGAAAAAGTATACGGGCATATGGTTGAATATCTGGAGGCCGTTTACGAAAATAGCAGGAACCAAGTGGTCCTGATGGATGGAAAATAATCGTATGTTCTGTAAAAGATCGAGAGGATCAGGTCATTGAAACGCTTATTGGATATGATCATGTCGTTTCTGGGGTTGTTTTCATTCTCTCCTCTTCTGCTTACAGTCTCCTTTTTGATAAAAAGGGAGGATGGCGGACCGGTATTTTATAGGGGTCTTAGGGTAGGCCGGAACGGGAAGCCCTTCAAAATTTTTAAATTCCGTTCTATGGTACTTAATGCAGAGCAGATAGGGGGTCCTTCGACATCAGACGACGATCCGCGGATAACCAGAATCGGAAAGCTCATAAGGAAATACAAGCTCGATGAATTGCCTCAGCTGATTAATGTGCTCAAGGGTGACATGAGCATTGTGGGCCCCAGGCCCGAAGTGCAGCACTACGTGGATATGTACACGGAAGAGGAAAAAGCGATCCTGACGGTTCGGCCGGGGATTACAGATTGGGCATCCATCTGGAATCCGGATGAAGGTGCTATTCTGGCTGGAAGTGCTGATCCCGAAAAAACCTATATGGAAAAAATAAGGCCGAAGAAATTAGAACTTCAGCTAAAGTATGTAAGAGAAAGGTCTTTTTGGGCAGACATGAAGATTATCATGGAAACAATATGGACGTTGGTGAGAAGAAGGAAACCAATATTAACTGAGGAGAATGTATAAGTGTTTTCAGGAGAATATTATAGCCCTATCAGGAAAGAAACAGTCAAGAATATTCCCGCATCCATTTTAAAAAATATGTACATAACCATGGCAAGAATTCGCAAGGTTGATGAGAAAATTGCGGATTTTGTCGCTCAGAAGAAAATTATTTGCCCCTGCCATCTCTATATCGGGCAGGAGGCGGTGGCAACAGGAGTTTGTGCAAATCTAAAGAAGCAAGATTATGTATACAGTACCCATCGGTCTCACGGGCATTATATCGCTAAAGGTGGTGATATCAAAGCCATGATGGCGGAAATATTTGGTAAAGAAACGGGTTGCTCAAGAGGAAACGGCGGCTCGATGCATCTTGTAGCTCCGGAACTGGGATTCCCAGGAAGCTCGGCTATTGTGGCAGGAACAATTCCTATCGCAGTCGGAACGGCTCTGGCATTTTCCATCCAGGGATCAGAGAATGTTTCTGTTGCTTTTTTTGGAGACGGAGCGGCGACCGAGGGGGTCTTTTATGAGTCGCTGAATTTTGCAGCGCTTAAGAAACTCCCTGTTGTCTTTGTCTGCGAGAATAATTTTTATTCCACGCATATGCATATATCCGCAATCCAATCGAATATCGAAATATACAAGAAGGCTGAAGCCTTCAACATGAGAGCCATGAGAATCGATGGAAACAATGTTGTTGATGTTTATAATACTGCTCGAGAAGCGGTGGAAGACGCTCGTGCCGGGAGAGGCCCAACTTTAATCGAGTGCACCACATATAGGTGGAGAGGCCATGTAGGGCCCAACTGGGATGTTGAAAAAAGTCTGCGGAGCCAGGAAGAGGTGGATTCATGGGTTAATAATTGCGGGATGAAGAGAATTGAGGGATTGCTTCTAGAGATGGGAATCATGTCCGATTCGGAGAAGAAAGAAATTAATGAGAAGATAATTAGCGAAATAGAAGAGGCAGTAAGATTTGTTCAGGCTAGCCCATTCCCAAGCGCGGAAGAATACAAAGAGAACGTATTTAAATAGGTAGGACCGATATGAGGAAACTCAAATATTCTGAGGCGATAAATGAAGCATTACATCAGATGTTGAGCACAGATCAGCGGGTTTTTCTGATTGGACAGGGTGTAATTAGTCCCTGGTATGTTGGAACGACGACCCAAGGTCTTTACGATAAATTTGGCGGACAGCGTATAATCGATACTCCTGTATCTGAAAATGCCATAACCGGTGCTGCTATAGGTGCGGCACTGGCCGGGTTGCGTCCTATTGTTGAACATCCAAGGATGGATTTTATGTATTTGGCCATGGATCAAATTGCCAACCATGCAGCGAACTGGTATTTTATGTTTGGTTACAAGGTCAGTGTGCCGATGACGATTTGGGGGATTATCAATCGGGGCGGCGAACAAGCAGCACAGCACTCTCAGGCCTTGCAGGCGATGTTTACCCATATTCCAGGTTTGAAGGTGGTGATGCCGAGCACTCCGTATGATGCCAAGGGACTTCTGGCCGCGAGCGTTCAGGATGACAACCCCGTTCTCTTTATTGACGACAGATGGTTATATGAAATTGTGGGTGAGGTGCCTGAAGAACTCTATACCGTTCCTATTGGAGAGGGAGTTATACGGAAATCAGGCAGCGACGTTACTTTGATTACATCATCTTATGTTGTGCATCCGTCTCTTAAGGCAGCCTCATTACTTGAGAAGAGCGGAATAGATGTTGAAATTGTGGATTTGCGGTCATTAAAGCCCATGGATACCACTTTGTTTCTTGAATCGGTGAAGAGAACAGGCAGGGCTGTTATCGTAGATGGAGGGTGGAAGACCTGCGGTGTGGCATCCGAGATATCAGCGATCATTACGGAGAATATATTTGGATATCTCAAATCTCCGATTCTAAGAGTTACGCTGCCAGACACGCCTGCTCCCGCCAGTTCAGCTTTAGAAAAGGAATATTATATAACTGAACAGGATATCATTCATGCTGTTAGGAAGGTGGTTAAATTTGAATGTGAGGATACTGTCCAAACCAAGTCTTATGATAATAAAAATATACTATGAAGAAGGTGGAAAGAATATATGAATGAAAAAATACGGTTTGTAAATTATCCAAAGCAGTATCAGAAACTTAAAAAAGAATTTGACAGTACCTTTGAAGAAGTGATGTCGGGCGGAGATTTCATTCTTAGGCGACATTTGGAGGATTTTGAAAGGAATATTGCCGAATATGTGGGGACCAAATATGCGATAGGAGTCAATACAGGGACCGACGCTTTGTATCTTTCCACTCATGCGCTGGGCTTTGGACCAGGTGACGAAGTCATTACCGTGGCACATACATTTGTAGCGACTGTGGGCGCCATCGTTCAGTGCGGTGCAACTCCTATTCTTGTGGATGTTACGGACGACTTCAATATGGATGTTGATCAGATTGAAGCAGCGCTTACTCCAAAGACCAAGGGAATTATTCCAGTGCATCTGAACGGTCATGCCTGTAGAATGGATCGGATCATGGATCTGGCGGAAAAGTATAATCTGAAAGTTATTGAAGATGCCGCCCAGGCCCTTGGAGCAAAGTACCATGGACAAAGGTGCGCATCCTTTGGGGATACAGGAATATTCAGTTTTTACCCGGCCAAAATGCTGGGAACGGCTGGAGACGGCGGGATGGCCTGCACCAGCGATGATCAACTGGCAAGAAAGCTTCGGGCATTGCGGGACAATGGAAGGGTCGACTCCGTTGAGGTAATCGAGTGCTATGGATGGTGTTCACGCCTGGATAATCTTCACGCGGCTCTGCTTAATATGAAATTCAGACATTTTGATCAGTGGGTGGCGAGGCGGAGAAGGGTTGCAGAGATGTACGACGAAGGGCTTTCGGGTGTAGGGGATATTATAACGCACCCGAGATCCGGTGAGGAGTTCTTCGATGTCTACCAAAACTACGTGATCCGGTCCAGAAAGCGAGACGCTCTGGTGAAGCATCTCAGGGAACACGGAGTCGAGGTCTTGATTTCCTGGAAGACCCCGATTCACAAGCAAACGGCACTGGGTCTGAGTCATTTTCACCTTCCGAAAACAGAGCAGATAGCGGCAGAGGTTATCTCTCTTCCCATGTATCCGGAACTTTCCGACAGGGAAGTGGATGTGGTTATTGATACCATACGGAGTTTTTTTGGGTGATGAGCGTATGATGGGGAAAGTGAATGTTTTAAATAGTGCTGGAACCGACTTTACTGCGGTAACCGAATTAACCGGATACCGCGTTACCCAGGAACAGTTGGATCGAATGTACACCCGATATTGTTTTGCGGCAGAGTTTTCCAATGGCAGGGAGGTCCTGGAAATAGCCTGTGGTTCAGGCCAGGGATTGGGCTATTTGGCCAAACGGGCGAAGAGAGTCGTAGGCGGGGATTATGATGAGAAAATCGTTCGAAAAGCGCAAAAACATTATGGCAATCGGGTTGAGATCAGACAACTGGATGCCCATTGCCTGCCTTTCGAAAACCAGAGTTTTGATCTTGTACTCCTGTATGAAGCGATTTACTATCTTGCAGAACCGCACAAATCTATCCTGGAAGTTTCCCGTGTTTTGAAAGATGACGGTTTATTCATAATTTGTACGGCAAATCGGGACTGGTCAGGTTTTAACCCGAGTCCATACAGCCATCAGTATTTTTCAGCACCTGAATTGTACGGGATTCTGGCCCAGAGCGGATTTAAGAAGGTTGAGCTTTTTGGAGATTGCCCGGTGCGGACGGAAGGCATGAAAGACAAAGTGTTCTCTCAGATCAAGCGGATGGCTGTTGCTTTGCATCTGATGCCCAAAACAATGAAAGGAAAGGAACTTCTGAAAAGGATATTTGTGGGGAAGCTTCTTTCCCTGCCGCCCGAGATCAGTGAAGGCTTGGCCCGCTACAGTCCACCTTTGCCTATTACTTCGAAGCTGCCTAATCGGGATTATAAGGTTTTATTTGCTCTGGCGCAAAAGCAATCATGATGGGAAACGTCTTAGGATCAAAGGGTCTCCGGAAGTTTTAAATCATTACTCAACCTCGTATAATTTTGAAGAAATTGCATAGGATATTGTAAGAATAAACAAAGGTTCTACATAATTTTTTTTGCGGGGGAATGCGTTTTTTGGGTATAGCTGGGGAAGGTCAAGAGCTGATGCCGTGAATCGAGGAGGAGGTAAAAGGCGATGATCAAGTCCTTCTTGCTGAAAAAAACCAATTTCAGGAGAGCTGTTTTCTTTTTAATTTGGGATGGGATCTGTCTGTCCCTCGCGTTGTATCTGGCTTTTTATCTTCGATTTGACGGGAAGATCGAATCTCAATACTTGGAGAGATTTTCAGCCTATCTACTGGTATTTCTGTCTCTTAAGTATGCTGTTTTTGCCTATTTCCGGCTTTATCAAATGAGCTGGTCCTATGTGGGATTCTATGAACTAGTGAACATTCTTAAGGCAGAAGCAACAAGCTTTCTCCTGTTGCAGGGGATTGTCTTCATGTTTTGGACACAGAGTGTGTTCCAGGGATTTCCCCGTTCGATTCTACCCATTGATTTTCTTATATCCCTTGTCTTAATTGTTATATTCAGATCATCGAAGAGATTTTATAAACAGATATTAAGTGACAGACATCAGGAAGGCACCAAGAGAACTCTGGTTATTGGCGCAGGAAATGCCGGGGAGCAGATTGTCCGGGACATGCGAAGACAGAATGCATGTCCTTACATGCCTGTTGGATTCATCGATGATGACCCTGCAAAAAAAGGGGTTTATATTCAGGGTGTAAAGGTACATGGCAAGCGGGAAGACATTGAAGATATGGTGAAGAATCTGAATGTTGAGCTTGTCCTGATTGCCATTCCATCCGCGTCATCGCGTGAAATCCGAGAAATTCTATCCGTGGTGCGACAGGCCCATGTCAAGGAGATCCGGATCATTCCCGGATTGAATGAATTGGTACACGGGAATGTCTCGCTTTCCGATATCAAGGAAATCAGGATTGAAGACATTCTTGGAAGAGAGCAGGCCTCCATTGACCGGAGGATGGTCAATGATTTCATCAAGGGTAAAAGGGTATTGATTACCGGCGCCGGAGGATCCATAGGCTCGGAGCTGGTTCGACAGGTGCTGTCATTTGAGCCCAAGCAGATTATTGCCCTGGATATTGATGAGACAGAGCTTTTCAATCTTGAATTGGAGACAGGCAGGGGCGGGCTGGGGGCTGAGTTCTCTTCCGTGGTGGCGGATATTCAGGATAGAAATAAGCTGGAGTCGGTTTTCAATGCATATCTTCCGAACCTTGTGTTTCATGCGGCGGCCTATAAGCATGTCCCCATGATGGAGAAGTACCCCGAGGAGGCGGTCAAAGTCAATGTCCTGGGGACGAGGACGGTTGCAGAGGTTGCCAATGACTATGGAGTTGAAAAATTTGTCATGGTTTCGACAGACAAGGCGGTCAAACCGACGAATGTCATGGGTGCGACAAAAAGGGTTGCGGAGAAGATCGTCAACGGATTGAATGCCTCGGGCCGGACGAAATTCATCTCCGTCCGTTTTGGAAACGTGGTGGGAAGCCGTGGAAGCGTGATTCCGATTTTTGAAGATCAGATCCGAAGAGGCGGTCCGGTGACGGTCACCCACGAAGAGATGAGGCGGTATTTCATGAGCATCCCCGAGGCGTCTATCCTGATCCTGCAGGCGGCGGCCATGGGACAAGGTGGGGAGGTCTTTCTCCTGGACATGGGAGACCCGGTGAAGATAGTGGACATGGCGCGTGAGATGATCCGGCTGAACGGCCTGGAGCCGGACGTGGATATCGAGATTATATATACCGGTATCCGGCCGGGTGAAAAGCTTTATGAGGAACTGCTGACGGATTCGGAGGGCGTCGAGCCTACAGATCACCCTAAGATTTTCGTGGGGAGGGACTCATCCAATAACCATGGAAACGTGCTCGAAAAAGTAAAATTGTTTGAAGATTTTATCCAGCAGAAGCAGTGGGCCTGGATCAGGAATTTATTGATGGATCTGGTCCCGTCCTATACGCTGACCTCTCATGCAGCTCATCTTCCGAATTTATATGAGGAGAGCACAGAGAAAGCCAATGAGTGGAGTGACCTTTCAAGACAAAAATAATGGTATCCGTAAGCTCACCATGACAATTGTCACCCTGAGCTTATCGAAGAGTGGATTGTCCGGTCAAGCCGGACAATGACAACCATATATAATCCTGATGTGTACCCACCCCCGATCGTAGTCGAGGGCAGGCATTTTTGTCGCACACCCTATCAGAGACCCGCTCCCGTATTCTTTTCATGAAAAGCATACTTTTTGTTCATGAACCCGTCAAGGTGTTTTTCAAAGTTATTTTTTGACGGAAGCGGTTCAGTTTAATATTGACACATCACATTCTGTGATGTATATAATGATGATATGAGAACATTAAAGAAAAGACCCATTCAAATATATATAGAACCAGGGCAGGCAAATATTTTAGAGATCCTTTCTATGAAGCGGGGTGTCTCGAAGTCTGAGATTATCCGGGAAAGCATAGAGAAATATTTAAAGGAACTCCCCATAGAAGAAGATCCGGCAATGGGGCTAATTGGACTTGGTGGTTCAGGTAAAAGTGATCTCGCTGACAAGCATGATCGCTATATTGCAAGATATGCTGCTTCCAGGAAGCGATGATATCTTCTGATAATATATTTGTTGATACCAGCGCATGGGTTGCTCTTGCAGATAGAGATGATGCCCATCATAAAAAGGCGGCCTCGATATATCCATCACTCCTGACATCTCATAAGGGTTTGATTACAAGTAATTTTGTAATAGCTGAGGTCTATATTCTTATTCTAAATGAGCTGGGGCATCAGCCTGCTCTGGATTTCCTGGAGAAGGTAAAGACAAGCCCGAGAATTATGAAGGTCTATTCCAGCGAAGATGTGGAGGCGGATGCTGAAAAGATCTTGAAACAATATCATGATCAGGATTTCAGTTATACCGATGCTGTAAGCTTTGTTATTATGAAGAGGCAAAAGATTGAAAAGGCGTTTAGTTTTGACAAACATTTTCTAACAGCAGGTTTTGTGAACGTGCCTTCTTAAATTTTATCTTGACATAAGGCCTTGATGTATTATAATTCATGCTATGAATGATAATCATTCAAGACACGAATTCATTTACAAGCCCCGATGTCTGCAATCTTTTTTCGAGGCCTGCCTGCCCATTCATCCCATCATTGTGCTGACCGGGGCCAGGCAGACGGGCAAGAGCACTTTTCTCCAGTATTCCGAGCCGGTCTGCAATTGGCGATACATAACTTTGGACAACTTTGACATTCGTCATCAGGCTGAAATTAACCCTTCAGCGCTGTGGGCGGGAGCGGACGCTATAGTGATTGATGAGGTCCAGAATTCACCGCTTCTTCTTTCCGCTGTGAAGATGGCCGTGGATGACAAGAAGCGGCGGGTCAGGTTTGTTCTTTCGGGTTCGGCGAATCTGCTCCTGATGCGGAGGGTGAGCGAAACCCTTGCCGGACGAGCCGTGTATCTCAGATTGTATCCCATGACCCTTGGAGAAATAAGGGGACGTTCCGTTCCATCCATTGTGAGCGAACTTTTCTCTGGGGAGCTTCCCCCTGACGGAAAGGTCGAGAAAGAAGAGAATGATCCCTTTGCACAGATCTCCAAGGGTTTCATGCCTTCCCTGATGTCATTGGACCGCTCTGATGCGGTGACCATGTGGTGGGAGGGATACGTCGCAACCTATCTTGAGCGGGATCTTCGGGCACTCTCACAAATTGAATCCCTGGCGGATTTCAGGCGGGTGATGGAGATGCTGGCATTGCGGAGCGGGCAGATGCTGAATCAGACTGAGATATCGAGGGACGCGGGCATTAGTCAATCCACTGTGCACCGTTACATCAACCTCATTGAGACTTCCTGTCTGGCGGAGAGGCTCCCGGCTTTTCATGTGAACAGAACCAAGCGATTGATTAAGGCCCCGAAGTTCTACTGGCTGGATTCCGGGCTTGCCGCGTTCCTGGCAGGATTTCACGACCTTGCAAGTGTCCGGTCGGCGAGAGAGGCAGGGGCTCTCTTTGAGACCTTTATCTTGCAGCATTTGCGTGTGCTGTCGGATCTTCTCATTCCTAAGGCGCGTGTGTATTATTGGCGTACTGTGAACGGCAAAGAAGTGGATTTTGTGATTGAGCATGGGCGGAAGCTTCTGGCAGTCGAGGTCAAGCTGACGTCCGTTCCGCTATATGCGGATATTGAGGGCCTGAAACTTTTTATGGAGGAGTATCCGGAGACTTCCTGCGGGCTGCTGGTCTATAATGGCAACGAAATCCGCCGCATGGATGAGCGGATTGTGGCTGTGCCGTGGAGCGTGCTGACTGGCTGAGATTCCGGCGGTGAGCATGGTTCCGCACCGTCATTCCGGCACGTTTTAAGCCGGAATCCAGAGATTTTTTTTTAAAAATCATCCTGGACCCCGGCTAAAATCATGCCGGGGTGACGAGAAGAAGAGACGAGAAAGGGTAAATAGACAATATTGACGGCTTGAGATTCTTGAAATCTCCCCCAACTCCTCTTACTCGATAAAATCATTCGAGGACAAGTTTCCAAAGAGGGGAACAGAGGTTTAATTGCCCCGCTATATTACGCGAAGACCCATACAAGGCAGGCAATGAAACGGTTTGAGTTTATTCAGGAAGGGTGCCTCTGGATCCACTGGGATTACCATGCCCTTCTGAAAGGGCATGGCCTTAATCGTTTTGACGCGCTTTATGATCTTTCCGGCGGCGAGCTTTTTAAGCAGAACCGCTACCGTTCTGTAGTCAGGATCTACCTGCAAGGGGAAGACGGCCGGTCCCACATCTTTCATTTGAAACGGCATCATCCGCCGCTCCTTGCACGAATCCGGTCGGTATTCACGGGTTTTCGGATCAAGGACGGCGCGGAGAATGAGTGGGGAAAGATCCTGAGGCTGGAAGAGGTCGGGATTCGGACCATGACGCCGGTCGCCTTTGGTGCGTTCCGGAAATGGGGCCTGCCTTATCAAGCGCTCACCCTGACCGAGCATCTCTACGGCGCGGAGAAGCTGGAAGATTATCTGCCTTCGCATTTCGGCGAGGGGGCTTTAAGCCGGGACAAGATCACTCGTAAGAGAAGGATCATTAAGGAAACGGGGAAATGGGCGAGGACCTTCCACAAGGCCGGCTTCCACCACCAGGATTTCTATCTGGGGCATATCTTTATCAAGCCGGGCCAAGGGGAAGATTTCACCCTGCATTTGATTGACCTGCAGCGGGTCCGGGAGTATAAAAGGCTTCAAAGATCCATGGTGATCAAGGATCTCGCCCAGATCAACTTTTCTGCTTCTCAGCTATCCTGCCTGACACGGACGGACCGCTTGCGTTTTCTTAAGATCTATCTGGGGAAAAAGCGCCTCGGCCGTTCTGAAAAAGATCTGATTCGAAGCATAGAGAAAAAGACCCGCCGCATATCCTCCCATACAAAAAAACTTCTTGCGAGAAGGGTAAATCAGAGGCCGATCAGGCAGACGTCCCTGGGGATGAAAAATAAGAGCAGGACCAAGGCGCCGTTTTAGTCCCGCCGCTTCTCTGATTTGTGAACGCCCGCCCGTTTTATTAAGGTGTGAATAATAGTATTGACGAGTGGAACCTCCTCACCTTTATCTTCTCCCCCGCTCGCGGGGGAGAAGAGGGTGAGAGGGCGTCCTATGTCCACACTATTTCGAGGCTATTAGTAAATCGTTTGAACCAGTTCCCCATATTAATTTGACAATAGTGCGCATATATGGCAACGTAAGTCAAATTTCCCAGAATATCTTGCAAGCATTAAAGAAGCCAGAGAGGATTATAAGGCGGGGCGTATAAAAACACACATGGAAGTGTTCGACCGATGAGATATAGATTCGTTTATACTCATAATTGACCTTTGCAAATTAAAAGTAAAGACTCTTCCGTGCCTGCGACAAAAATGCCTGCCCTCGACTACGAGCGGGGGATCGGAGGACAGGCCCGATCGGACAATCCAGTCGTTTATTGTCTGGATTCCCCGATCAAGTCGGGGAATGACACTCTATTTACCCGTAAATTTGTCGCGCACTGTGTCTTGCCCCGCGAACCTAAAAACCCCCATGTCACTACGATATTTTATTCCTGAGACCAACCCGGGTTTCCTAAAAAAAATATTTTTCCGTCCTGTCCCGGATTTCCCGGAAACGGTTCTGCTGGAGACGCGTTCCGGGTGTAACGGCCTCTGCATCTTCTGTCCTTATGACGAGGTGAAGGATACACTCCCCAAGGGGGAGATGGAGGAATCGATATTCCGGAAGGTTGTAGAAGAATTAACCGAGCATAAACCAAAGAACCTGATCCCCTGTTTTTTAAATGAACCCCTGCTGGATACGAAACTGATCGAGAGACTGCGGTACATCCGGAAAAATGCTCCCGCAACCCGGATCAACCTGACCACCAATGCCTCGCTCCTCACTCCGGACAAAGCGGCAATCCTTGTGGACGAGGGCCTGCTCCATGAGATCAATATCTCCTTCCAGGGGATCTCCAGAGAGGTGTACGAACAGT